>Ga0114967_10000144_pt1 | contig 58490 bp, 72 predicted proteins | sample M_130628_MF_Meta_FD_92639 | JGI IMG/M metagenome (GOLD analysis project Ga0114967, IMG submission 92639) | Freshwater microbial communities from Lake Montjoie, Canada to study carbon cycling - M_130628_MF_MetaG | ecosystem: Environmental > Aquatic > Freshwater > Lake | place: Lake Montjoie... | reverse complement strand
TATTATTGTAAATACAGCCGAATTATATGGATGTGAAAATATAGTATCAATATCTGAAGAAGATGGAACAATAAAAATACCAAGATATCATATGATTTTCGTAATAAATTTTGTAGAAGATAATTTTGAAAACTTTATTAAATTTATAAAATGTATTAAAGATTATAAAAGATGTTACATTGAAAGCATATATAATAATTCAATTAATAAATTGTTATATGGATCTTCAATATATTTAAAAAATATTGATAAAGAAATCTCAAATAAATATAAAAAATTTATATACGAAAAAAAATTTACTCCTAATGAAAATATAATACTAAAAGAATTCATAAAGTTATGATAAAGTTTTTGATTTAGTTTTTCTATTTCTTTTTTTATTACGTAATTTCCATTTATTTTTACGAGTTTTGTTAGTTAATGCTCCTTCTCGGATTATTGATGTAGGTATTCTTTTTGAGTGGAATGAATTGTAAGGATTTAAAAAATCATTTGTTAAACGTTCTTCTAATGGAATTTCTACAGTTGAAACTCCTAATAACTCTTTAATGTCATCATCATTTAATTTCATTTTAATAATCTCTTTTTTGCCATTATCATTAATATCTACATAAATATTTGCTTTAGAACCGTCATAAATTCCTTCCCATTTTATTTCATTATTTAATACCTTATTATTATTATTAATAAATGTTTTAGTAAACCCATAATTTTGAATATAATTAGTCATTATTATAATTATTATATAAATAATTTTTTTATTATTAATATATTAATTGTTTTTTTTATAATTTAGTAATTTACAAATAAAAAAAATATAAGATTTTGATATAATGGAATTAAATATAAATGAACTAGATGATTATAATTACGATTTTGATAATATTTCTGTAGAAGAAATAGATTACATTCCTTCAAAAAATTCACGGTCTTTTGAAGAAATACCAGAAAATAATTTTCCAAAAAAAAAAGTTCAATTTAATGAACCTATAAAACCTATTAATCAAGTTATACCAAAAATGAATGCTAAAATGGTTAGACAACATGTGGTTCCAAAGCAAATTTCATATGATGATATTTTAAAAAAAATGGGAATGTTTGTAGTAAATGGTAAATTACATTTAATAGAAGATAATGATAAAATAAAACAACATTTAAGAAACAATGAGAAAAATAATTATATACAACAAAATAATTATAATCAAACTAACAAACCAGTAAATTATAATATAGAGCCAAATATGAATCAAAATAATTACATTTATAATAAATATTTTAAAGATCATGTTCAATCAGTTGAAAATGTTAGAAGACCTATGACATTAATGGAATATAGAAGAAAGTTATTGAATGATATAATTCAGAAAAAAAGAATAAATGAAATAAAATCTACGAAATTGTTATTTCCTACATCAAATATAAATATTTCAGGAGGAATAAGGAATCCAGAGGCTATGAATAAGTTATTTAATTTTTCAAAAAGATAAAAAAGAATATATTTTATATAAATATAATATAGTTAATGGAACAAAAAAAGAAGACACGAAAGGTAAAGCCAAAGGTAAAGCCAAAGGTAAATCCAAAGGTTGAATTAATTATTATTGAAGAATCGCCAAAAAATATAACTTTAAAATCATCATCATCAACAACATCATTATCAAAAAAATGTAAAAAAGGAACTCAAAAATACAAACCATTAGGAATAGGATGTTATACAAAAGAAGAGATAAATATGTTTAAACTAACAAAAAAAGAAAAAAAGGAAAACCTAAATAAAACAAAAAAATTGATAAATTACTCAATTCAAAATGAAGTTGTAAATGAATTACCTGAAAAAATAATTGAAAAAATCACTTCTCCTGAAATAAGGTTAAAGATACCAAGTGAATTAGAAATAATGGAAGAAGTAAAGGAAAGAAAAGAAGAAAAGGAAAGAAAAGAAGAAAAGGAAAAAGAAGAAAATAAAAAAAGATTTAATGAAGAATTTATTGATATAATGGAAAAATTAAGTTCTATTATGTTAAAACAAGGAGAACCATTTAGAGCTAGAGCATACCAAAAAGCTCAAGAAACTATTATGAATTATCCTGATGATATACTAAGTCCAAGTCAATTAAAAGGTAAACCAGGTATAGGTTCAACAATAATGGACAAATTAAATGAATATGTTGAAACAGGTACATTACGAGTATTAGAAAGAGAAAAGAATAATCCAATTAATATATTAGGTGAAATTTATGGAGTAGGACCAAAAAAAGCAAAAGAGTTAGTAGATAAAGGAATAAAATCAATAGATGAGTTAAGAAATAGACAAGATGAATTATTAAATGATATTCAGAAAGTTGGTTTGAAATATTATGAGCAAATACAAGAAAGAATACCAAGAGTTGAAATAGAAGAATTTGAAACTCTGCTAAAATCAAATTTTGAAAAGGTTACTAACAATAATCCTGATGATAAATTGGAAATAGTTGGTTCATTTAGGAGAGGTGCTCAATCATCAGGTGATATAGATGTAATAATAACTGGTAAAACAGGAGATATATATAAAAAATACATAGATGAATTGATTAAATCAGATATAATTTTACATGTATTATCTAGAGGACCTTCAAAAACACTTGTAATAGCTATTTTGCCAGGTACAGAAAGAATAGCACGTCGTGTAGATTTCTTATATACTCCTCCAGATGAATTTCCATTTGCTATCTTATATTTTACAGGTTCAAAAATATTTAATACAGTAATGAGACAGGAAGGTCTTAATAAAGGTTATACATTTAACGAACATGGCATATACAAAATGGAAAATAAGAAAAAGGGAGAAAAGGTTGATAAAAAATTTACTTCTGAAAAAGATATATTTGATTTCCTAGGTCTTCAATTTAAGACGCCTACAGAAAGAAAAGATGGGAGGGCTATAACTCCCTACACTGATGTAGGGGAGAAAGCTCCGGAAGAGGTAACTACATCGGTGAAGGCAAATTCAACCAATGAAGGCGCCGTTTTGGAAGAAAAAGTTGAAATACTTCCTACATTGATCAAGGAACAACCTATAAAAAAAAATAAAACTCTCAAAAAGAAACCGAATAAATCAACTTTGGAACACATAAATGAAGCTGATATTATACAAATTGTTAATGATTTTCGTAAAAATGGAATTACAGTTATTGAACCTCTTTCAGAAGATATTTTAACAGATATTATTCGCTTTTCAATCAAGAAATATCACAATGATCAACCTATTATGTCAGATAACCAATACGATATTATTAAAGAATATTGTGAAAATAAATATCCTGATCATCCAGTTTTTACAGAAATTGGCGCCGAAGTTGAACGAAATAAAGCCCAATTACCTTATGAAATGGGTTCTATGGATAAAATCAAACCCGATACTAATGCTTTATTAAATTGGTCTAATAAATTTAAAGGCCCATATGTTTTATCATGTAAACTTGATGGTGTTAGCGGATTATATACAACCGAGGGCTTAAAACCTAAACTATATACAAGAGGTAACGGTAAAATTGGTCAAGACGTATCTCACCTAATTCCTTTCTTACGCTTACCAAAAAACAAAGGTATTGTTATTAGAGGCGAATTTATTATACCTAAATCTGTTTTCTCAGATAAATATAAAACTAAATTTGCGAATCCAAGAAATATGGTTGCTGGTATTGTTAATCATAAAACTATTAGTAATTCTGTAGTTGATTTACATTTTGTAGCTTATGAAGTTATTGTACCTCAAAAGACTCCATCTCAACAAATGGATTTTCTTGGCACTCTTAATGTAGAACGCGTTTTATATCAATTAGAACAACATTTATCCAATGAAATGCTTTCAAATTTATTAAAAGAATGGCGTCAATCTTATATGTATGAAATTGATGGTGTTATCGCAATTGATGATCATATATACCCTCGTAAATCAGGAAATCCTGAACATGCTTTTGCTTTTAAAATGATTCTTTCTGATCAAATTGCTGAAGCTAAAGTTGTTGATGTTATTTGGACCCCAAGTAAGGATGGATATTTAAAACCACGTATAAGAATTGAACCAATGAAATTAGGAGGAGTTACAATTGAATATGCTACTGGTTTTAATGCTGCTTTTATTAAAGATAATAAAATTGGTATAGGTGCTACTATTGAACTTATTAGAAGTGGAGATGTTATACCTCATATTAAATCGGTAACTTCTGCGGCTGAAGAAGCTAAAATGCCTTCCGTTCCTTATAAATGGAATGATACTCATGTTGATGTTATGCTAGAAAATGCTTCTGAAGATCCAACTGTTATTGAAAAAAATATTACTGGATTCTTTAAAGGAATTGGAGTTGAAGGATTAAGCTCGGGTAATGTAGTAAGAATTATTAAATCAGGATTTAACACTGTTTCAAAAATTATCAACATGACTGAAAAAGACTTTTTAACTGTGGAAGGATTTAAAGGAAAAATGGCTACAAAAGTTTACAATGGTATTCAAAATGGTTGTAAACAAGCTTCTTTAATTACTTTGATGGCAGCTTCCAATATATTTGGAAGAGGATTTAGTGAAAAGAAAATGGAACTTGTCCTAAACCAATTACCTAATATTTTGATTTCGGATGATCCTAAGAATAATAAAATTGCCGAAGTAGCAGCTATTAAAGGTATGGCTTTAAAAACAGCAGAAGCTTTTGTAGATAAAATTGATGATTTTAAATCCTTTCTTAAAGAATGTAATTTAGAAGATAAATTGTATTTAAAACATGAAAAAATAGCCGTTGATAATTCTCATCCTTTATTTAATAAAAATATTGTTTTAACTGGAACTCGTGATAAAGATATTATTGAATTTTTAAAAAAAGTAGGAGCAACTCAGGGTTCAAATGTTAGTAAAAATACATTTATAGTTGTAGCTCCTTCAAAAGATGAAGATACTGGAAAAGCAGAAGAAGCTAGAAAATTAAATATTCCGATTATTTCAGTAGATGAATTTAAAGAAAAATATATTACAATAAAATAAAGATTAGTAATTAGTTAGAAAATAAATTAAATTATTCTAATTAATTTATATTAAAATATGAATTTGTTTGGAGTTAATATAAATAAAAAACATTATATAAAGATCATCATATTAGTTTCTATATTTTTTTTATTTGTTAGTTTAATATTATTTGTTTTATTAAGTTATTTAATTTTAAAATTTTTTAAAATGACTCTGGATAATAATAATATTCTTTTTTATCAATATAGTAAAAAATGTCAAAAACTTTTGGATTTATATGGAGAATATAAGATTAAAAAAATATATTTAGTTAGAGAACCTTTTTCACCACTAATAACATTTTTATTGAATGTAATTACATTTTATAAATATAACAAATTAATAACTGATTCACAGGATAATTTTCCATATCATTGTTCTATCTTATTTGAAATTGAATTACCTAACAAAATGAAAAAATTATTGCTACTTGAAAAAAATAATTCTATCAATTTACGCGAAAATTTTCTGATTAATAATTCTCAACAAATAAAAACAATACCATTAAAAAATAAAAAATATACAATGAATTCAATATTAAATAACACTCAAAAAAGATTAGGTAACAAGAAATTTTTTAATTGGCATGTTTACAAAAATAATTGTCAAGAATTTATAAAAGAAATATTAGTTACCATTAATAAGTTTGGTAAATACAATAAAAATTATATTTTATCTAACAATATTCTTAAATTTTTAATTCCGTCAGAATTTACAGTTCACATTATAAATTGCTCTTGTGTTTTTAATAACATTTTGGAAAAATATTTTTTTGATTCTTTTTTCTAAATAAAAATTATAATTCTTCAATTTTACCTATTACACTTTTATCTTTTGTTTCTTGAATTTTAGAAATTACATTTTGTAAATTTATATTTCCTTTTTCTAATTTATTTTCTCCATTTTCATCTTCTATTTCAAAATGTAAAGATTCAAATATATATGTATTGGCTTGTAAGTCTACATTTTCTTTTATATATTCATTTATTAATATTGTTTTTTCTAGAGGATTTGGTTTCGTTGAATAAAAAACTAATCCATTATTAATAAATTTTTGTGGATCTATAATTATTAATTCGTTTTCAGAAGTTAACCAAATTACCACAGAATGTGATAAATTTAATGTATTTTTAAAAGGAAAACTCATTCCAGTTATTATAGATTGTTTTTCTGGAAAATTATAAAATTTTCTTATATCTATTAATTTATTTTTTATTTTATCAATGTAATTATGAATTTTCAAATCTATTCCTAATCTAAGATTATTTTCATCATTTTTTTCCGTTATTGAATACCATTTTGAATAAATATGTAATTCTTTATTTAAATAAGAAGCAATTTTAAATCTATTGAATTTGATTTTATCTTCTATTATATCTATTGAAAGTTGTTCAAATGTTGGTAAATCTATTGTTTTTAAAAATAATAGTGTATTTATTGAACAAGTACCATAATCATTTTTAAACAATATAGAAACATCATTTGCTTCTTTAATTCTATTTATTACATCAGAATCAGACATATTTTTTATTGCTTTTGAATATATGAAAAATAACGAAACAAAGAACATAATTATTCTTGGATCTGCTCCACCTTTTTGATAAATGTATTTTCTTGTTTTAGATTTTCTTGTTTTAGATTTTCTTGTTTTAGATTTTCTTGTTTTATATTTTCTTGTTTTACTCTTATTCTTTAAACCTCCTTTATTCAAAATTTGTTTCTGTTGATCTTCCAAATTATTAAAAAAATATTTTGATATCTCAAATAATAACAAATTATTAAATTCACATTCATTACAAGGCTCTTTTTTAATTACATTATCAATTATATATCTTATTGGTATTTTTGTTGTTAGTATAATATTATTCATCCTATATATAAAATATAATATAAATATATAACCCTTATAGTGTCTAAATTTATTACGAAAATTTATTTAAAATTTCTTCTAATGATTTGTTGTTTTTGCTAAAATGTAAATGAAGTTTAATTATAACCCATATTAAAAAACTTACTATGATAAATCCTATTAAATAATGGATCATATCTAAAATATCTATCATAATAAATACTGATAATAATATTTTTGAATTATATAAAAAAATTAAATAGGTTATATAAAAAATATGTAATAATTTTATATATTATAATTATATGTGCACAGGAATATTTATAAAAACAAATGATGATGAATATATTCAATCAAGAACAATGGAATTTGCACATATTTTAAAATTTGTACCCACTGTAACACCAACTATTATTGGTTGCTCAATAAAAAAAACTGATTTTTTAGATGGAATTAATATTTATGGGTTATGTGTTATGGCATTTTATTTCAAATGTTCTGAAAGTTATAATAAAGTTGATGTAAAAAATAAAATTAATTTAGCTAGTTATAAACTTTGTGGTTATTTGTTAAACAATGCTAAATCTGTAAATGATGTAAAAAAAATATCAAAAAAAATAAATATAAATAGTGAAAAGTATGGACAACCATTTAATAGTGTAATTCCTTTACATTGGTTTATTTCTGATAAAACTGGTTCAACAATTATTGTTGAGGCAAAAAAAGGTTCATTGACTTGGTATGATAACTCAAAATATAAAGTTTGTACTAACAATCCATCTTTTGAAGAACAAATAAAATCTTTAAAAGCATTAATTAATAAAAATAATTTTTTCAAAGATTTTTCCTGTAATCCAGAAGATGATAGACAATGTGATTTAGGTAAAGGTTTAATAGGAATGCCTGGAGATTATAGTAGTTTTGGTCGCTTTGCTAGAGCATATTTATTAAGTAAAACATTAATATTGGATTCAAAGATTACCAAAATATCTAATATTGATAATATATTTCATTTTATGAATAATTTTGATATAGTTTATGGAGCGGTTAAAGATTGTCAAAATGATAGTAAAAATATAGATTTTACGCAATATACGGTTGTTTATGATTTAACAAATTTAAAAGCTCACTATAGAACATTTGGAAATCCTGAAATAAAATCAATTTGTTTCAAAACTAAGGTTCCGAGTAAAAATAACATTTCAAAAAAAACATATAAGAAACGCAATTATAAAAAAGTAGGAAAAACTAGACGTCAGATGACAAATATAGATATTTAAAAAAAGTATTTAAAGACTCTTTTACATGTAATTAAGTTCGTTTAAAATTCAAACTCATAATCAATTTTTGTTTTCAAGTCGGTTTTTAAATAATTGAATAAATTATTTCTAATACGACTTAAACTAGCATCTTGATGAAAACTCATATTCATTAATTTTATTAAAGTCTTATTAAATAATATAGATATTTTATCATTATCTTGTATTTTTAATTGATTATCCGATTTCCATTTAGTTAATACTTTTATCATACGATTTTGAATTGTTTTTAATAATATTATAAAATCAGGTAATGTTAATTGTTTCCATTGTGGCAAACCATTTTCTCCATTTTCACAAATAAAGAAAATTCCAATTTTTTGTGAAAAACAACGAATTGGATATAATATATCATTTGATTCTGGTAAATTATATTCAAATACTTGCTGAATAGTATGAAATAATGAATTTTCCATTAAATTTTCAAAATGTTCTTCTTTTACAATTAATTGAACATTTACCCATTCTAAGAAACCAAAAGTTGGATGAATATTTTCATTTAACCATCCTATAACATTTAGCTTTTTTTTCTTTTTATCAACCCATTTATTAAATTCTTCTATTTTATTTTCCATTTTTTCCATTTTTATTGCCATTTCCTGAACAATTTTTACTAATTGACCATACGTTGGAATATCCCCTAATTCTTCTTCGTCTATTTTTAATTCTCTTTTTGTTTTTATTTTAAAATCACATAATATTTTATGTTTATCTAATGAAGACTTTTTAGTATATTTTTTATTACAAATTACACAACATAACTTTGAGTGATCTGAAGACATTATTATTTGTTTTTTAAAGATTGACTCTACATTTTATTAATTCAATTTTTTAAAAAAATAATAAAATAATAAAATAATAACGTATATAAATGAGCTTTCTTGGTATCAATTTATTAGCACCAGTATTATTTTATCAAAATCCTATAGATGCTTTTCAAACTTATAATGGATCAACACAAGTTCAAGGAAGACCTACCGAATTGAATAGTTGTGGAAGAGGCTTTTTGAAATTATCCAGTAAAGCCCCTGCTTATCAATATCAAAACCAAAAAATTATTCAAAATACTGTTAGAGTATATGCTTCTCTTTACATTATGAATTTAAAATCTTTAACAGCTTATCAAAAACCATTAAATACATATCAAACTTTAGAACAAGCTGGATCCTATTATAAAAATGCTCCATTTGTTAATTGGAATCAGATGAGTGATAGAGCTAGACCATCTGTTCAAGTCGTTAAAACTGGTTCTGGTTCAGCTTATGGAGCTAGTAGTACAAGATATACAATTGTTAGAAATAGACCAGGAGCAATGTCACCTGGAGGAATTGGATGTGACATAAAACATAATTCATATGATCGTTATTTAAATAGATTAAAAGCCAAAGGACCACTTAGAAGAGGTACAGTTCCAGTTATTCCACCATATTTACCATTTAATAGAGCATATCCAATTTACGGTGGAAAAACATTTAAAACCAATATTATTAATAATTGTAATTGTCCAGATTTAGATGGAACCTATAGTTTAGAAGCTAACAAAAAGATTTACGGAGATGTTCTTAACGCTATACAAGAAAAAATTTTATCAATTGGTTATAAATTTAATGTAGGAGATTTTGTTTGGGCTAAGAAATTTATTTTTGATACTACTGTTTATAAAGCAATTATTGAAGAAATTATTGGAGATGCTTATAAAATCAAATTTTTAGATGATGGAACAATAAAAACCGTGTCACTTCTTGAATTAAATATATTTTTTGAGTGTAATTGTATTACTACATTATCTTTAGAAGAAAAGGTTTTATTGGAATCCTATGCTGGTAAAAATAATAGATATTTTGATGAATCTAATAATGAATTTTGTAAAATTTTGAATCAAGTAGCAGCAAGTGAAATACTTTAGATTTAATAATTAAAATCTTTATAAATTATATAATAATATGCAACGTTTTAGAATGAATTTTGATAATTTTGGGCCCTCAAGAGTTCCTTTACAAGTAAATAATTTAGCCTCCCAAGTATCTCAAGTTCCAATAGCTAGAAGAATTATTCCTTTAAATGCGGGTATGATTGATCGTGTTCATAAAGCTAAACCTGGTTGTAGTGCTTGTGGAAAGAAGGTAGCATAAAAATTTTATATAATATTATTTATATTAACTAATATTATAATGACATCTATTTTCAACGGTTCTATTTTACAAAATTCGTCTAATAGTAATATTACCGCATATTCTCCAAATTTATTAAATCGTTCTGGAAACTATATTACCCTTTTTGATAGAGTTGTTCTTCCTTATAACAAACAATATAATAATTGTTCAAATACTTTATGTTATACTCAAAGTAAAGGAACGTTTATTTATAAACCTCATACTGCTTATGGTATGGTAGGAACTACTGCTGCGGCTTATTTATATAGAAGAAAAAGATTATAAATACTATAAATGATTCCAAATGAAACTGTTTTTCATCTATTTGATAAATATATATTTTTTACTTAGTTAAACATTTTTATTATCTAATTAATTTAAATTATCCATTTTATTTAATTTATTTATTTTTTTTTTCATATTTCACAAGTAAATTAATTTTATATAATATTCTCTAAATTATATAAATATATTCTTATAATTAAATACATGTTAAAAAAACATATGGTATTATTTGAAAGCAAAAATCATGGGTTAATTGCTTATTCTACAACTGGAAGTGATGCTAAAAGAATATTAAGTGTAAACAAAAAATATGATATATTTTACATTTTTGAGTGTGATTTATTAAAAGATTATTCATATATTATGAAATTAAAAGCACCTCTAAATAAACATTATGATTGTAAAAGAATAAACAAATATAAAGAAGAAAATTTTTTAGAAAATGATAAATATATTATAATTAGTTCCAAAGAGGATCAGGATGAGGGAATTTATTTTGATATAACACAGAACTAATGAGAGATGGTTCTTTAAGTTATTTATATCTTAAATATATATTCAATTTTTAACTTAAAGAAAAAAGGCGGCTTTTACACCTTTTTTTTATTTTTTATATATTTTTTATTCTTCTTCTACGTCTACTTTTAAATCATATTCTAATTTTTAAAAATTATATTTTTATTTTTATTTTTTAGTTGATTTCGTTTTCGTTTACCTAATATTGAGTCTTTTCTGGCATTCCATTCTAATTTACGATCCACCCAAGCCCATTTTTCTTTTAATAAACCAGCATCTTGGTATTCATCACAATTCTCGGCGGTTAACGCATATCTATAATATAATTCTTCTAATCCTTGATCAACCCAAGCATATTTCTCAATTAATAACGATTCCATGATTAATTTATATATTAGAGTATATAATTTAAAAGTATTTCAATTTTTTATTTTTTTTGATTTATTTTTTTTTGATTTATTTTTATATTTTTTTGTTAGTTTACCACCTTTTAGTTTTCTAATATTTATATAATCTGATAAGCCTTTTTTAAACCATATATATTTTCTTCTTTGAATTTCATTAAAATAATCTTTATTATTTATAAAAAAAATCGCCATTGAAATCATGTTAGTATTTCTACATTGTTGTTTATAAGGATTTGATCTATTCATTGTTAAAAAAACTCTATCATTTTGACTACGCATTTTACCTCCATAAAATGTTAAATAAAATTTCCAATTAATTGGTATACCTTCTATATTATTACATCCTTTTACATCATTCTTATTTTCTATATCATCTAATACACATTTTGGATAATTTTCCATAGCAAATTTACTAAAACTTAATGTTGATGCTGATACTAAATCACAATCACCTTTCCCTGTTCCGGAAGTATTAATTTCACTTGAACATGGTAAAATAACAATTTCAGATGGTTTGATAATATTTAAACCTCTAATTATTTCTACTATAGTTTGACGTGTTCTAACCAAATCCGAAGCAAACCAATAGTTTATAATTTCTTCTTTTATTTTTAAAATATTGTTTAATGATAAACCTGAATTATATGCCTGATTTTCTCCAATATTGGTAACTCGTGTATCAGATTCTAATCCAAGTGTAGAACTAAATTTTGCTAATTTTAAATTAATTTGTTTATTATGTTTCCCTTGACCATGTCTTACAATATAAAAAACATAAGTTTTATCTTTTAATTCATCAATAGTTAAATTTAACATATCAACAACATATTTTGATGATCTTGTCCAACTTTGAAATGGTATTAAACCATCTTGTCCGAACTTATCAGGTGTTGTATAATAAAGCATTGATTTTGATAATTTACTCTTTTCTTTTTCACTTAATTCTCCAGAATAAACTAACTCCAAATTAACAGAATTTTCTGTTAATGATAAACGTATAATAGCACAATTTTGAAAACGTGTTTTTGTTGTATTTGGATTTAATTTGTCAAGATAACATTGTATTCTTGAATTATGAGATGCTATTAATGATACGATTTTTTTCATATAATATATTTTTATTTATAATAAGAAAAAATAAAACTTTAACAATTAAAACCCTTATTCTATATCATTTTGTAAAACATCATCTTTTGATACAATTGGAATATTTTGAGTTTCTATAAAAGCCTCCGGTAGAGTTTCTTTTTCTTCTTCATCTTGTAACATTTCATAAAATTCTTGAACTTTTTTATTTATTCTAATTCGCTTGGCATCAAATGATGTTAAATAAAGTCCTTCTAAACTTTTTACTCTAGATAAAGCAACATATGTTTGTCCACATTCAAATATTCCTGACCCAACATCTACTTCAGCTATATCTAATGTAGCGCCTTGAGCTTTATGTATTGTTAAAGCCCATGCCAGAATCAAAGGAACCTGGGAAACTCCAATTCCAGGGATTAATTCTGATGGCCATATATGGCGAAGCATAGTCATTTGATAACCATTTTTATATTTAACAACAGGATATCCTTGTGCCCCAATATCTACAACAATACCTTGAGCTCCATTACATAAAGTTTCTCCATTATTTAATTCTATATTAACAATACACATAACCTGGGATCCAATTTTTAATTTTATATTTTCATCACAACGTAAATTTCCTTTTAAATATAATAACTCAGCTTCAATTTGCTCCTTTGTGAATCCCATTCTAATACTACGTTCTTCTTTACTCATTTCTAAATCAGCATGAAATTTCACAGCATATTCGTATTCTTTTCCTTCTAGTTTACTCATTTCCGAAACATTAATATAATCCACTTTGTTTCGTGTAGGAAACAATTTAGTAGGCCTGATTTGATAATCATCTGGTATTTCCTTCCCTACATTATGTAGGAGTATTTCATTAGAGGAACGCTTTAAACGCCCTTCACGAATTTGATTTAATATACGCTGATAAATAGGATCACTTTGTCTAAATATATGACTCAAAATAACATGATCTGTTTTATCAAATGTTTCAAACCAAAAAGGTGATTCAAAACAAAATTGAGTTGTCTCTTGTTCATCTTTGTTTCCAACTGGAGGTAACTGGTAAAAATCACCTGAAAATATCAATTGGATTCCACCAAAAGGTTTTGAGGATTTTCTTATTACTTTTCCTATAGCATCTAACATTTCAAATATTTTTTTTGACATCATAGAAACTTCATCTATTACTAAAATATCTATACCTTTCCATAATGCCTTTGCGTAACTATTTTTCATTATTTTTTTTACCTTTGCTTCTATAGATCCACTACCCAGCCCTATAGAAGACCATGAATGAATTGTTTTTGCTTTACATTCTAATAAAACAGCAGCACATCCTGTTAAAGCACAAACTTGAATATCAATACATTTTTTATAAGCATCTTTATAAATTTGACGTATTAATGCTGTTTTTCCTGTACCCCCTGGACCAGTAATAAATATATTTTTTCCTTCAATATATTTGTTATAAGCAATTTGTTGGTCTTTAGAAAATTCCATATATTGTTATTATCGTTTTACTTTTATTTCCTTTTATAATCAATTTTATTTTAGTAAATATTTAATTATTAAATGTATCATTATTATATAACTCTTTTTCGCATTCAGTATTAAAAATTTTTGTTAGTACCTCACCACAAAAAAATCGTATTTCGTTAAGTGGCGCATCTATTTCTGATTCATATAAGTTAGTTGTTTCTAAAATAATATTAATTATATTTGAATCTTCGGGAATATCATGTTTTTTGAAATTAAAATATAATATATTAAACTTCATATTTATAAAATTTTCTTTTAAATATTTTTCAAGATCTAACATTTCATTAAAAATATTATCATTAAATTCGTCTTCTCTAAAATTGACATCATATAAATAATCTTCATTAATATAAATAAAATATAATTTTTTATTTGATCTTATTATATTGTTAAATCTTTTTATACGTCTTATATATTCTATTATACCTTTATCAAGATCACTATTAAAATGTTTCAAAGTTATATCATATTTATTTTTAAAAATATTGTGATGAACATTTGGAATAAAAGCATCAAAATTATTTTCTAATACTTTTTTAATTTTACCTGGAAATGATGGAAACGTCCAATCAAATGGTAATGAACATCCACGCAAATTTGCAACTTTACATGCTAGAGCTGATGTACATCTATGACCAAATGGTATTACAGCTATATCATTATTATTTATTATATGATTATTTAGATTACTAATTTCGTATGAAAACATTATTATATTTTAATATAATAAAAAAATCATATTTATATATATAATAATGAATTCTAATTTTGATCTAAATATCAATAATTATAATATAAAAGAACTTGAAAGTATATTTGAATTACCTGTTAATTACGATGTATTCTCAATTCAATCACAAGAAAATAAATTAAAGCAAAATATTGAAAAGGATAATAATATTCCAATTTCTGTTAAAACTAATACTATTTCATTCATTTCTCAGGTTAAAAATACATTGATTAATAATTTTTCTACTTCCAATAAAAAAAATAATTCTTCTAGTTCTTCTAATTCTTCTACACTAAACGATATTGCTAGCAATTTGAAAAAAATACAACATTTAGATCTTAGTTTAAATTCTTCTCAAATTGTTGAAGCTGGAAACACTAGCATTATTCAAAAACCTTCAACTCCTTATGTTTATGGTTATGGAATGGAATTTTTTCCTGGAAATATCAATCCTCTTGATAAAAGAATTTTAAAAAAAATTTTAAATATTGATACACGTTTTAGAGAAAATTATTATACCACTACATCATCTAATTTTCAAATTGATCTTCCTGGTACGTTTAATCAAGTTGTATTTTTGGAATTAGCAGCAATTGAATTTCCTGCTTCATTTTATACAGTTTCCAAAGTTTTTGGTAATAATTTTTTTACATTAGAAATTGAAGGAAATGATCCTTTAGTTGTTACAGTTCCAGATGGAAATTATGATTATTTATCTTTTCAAACATATGTGAATAATTATTTAACAAGCTCTGTTACTCCCTATAATAAAATACAAATTCAAGCAGATATTGAAAATGTTACTACTAGTTTAGAATTAGTTGGAGGTAGTCAAAGAATGTTGTTTGGATCAACTGATGGTTTGACATCTTTTTCAATTAATTTTTTAACTGATAAATATGGTAATGAAGATAGACAAACCCCTTTACCTTTAAAATTAGGATGGTTACTAGGGTTTAGAGAAGGATATTATGAAAATGCTTTAACTTATGTTTCTGAGGGTCTTGTTAGTTTAATTGGTCCTAGATATTTTTATTTAGTAGTTGATGATTACAATAATAATGTAAGTGATGGTTTTTATAGTGCTTTTAATTCATCTATATTGAATAAAAATATTTTAGCAAGAATTTCAGTTAACGGCGCATCGCTTTATTCTACTAATATTAATATTTCACAATTTGCTGGAAATTTAGTAGTTGCTCCCAGACATTATTTTGGTCCAGTTAATGTTTCAAAACTAAAAATACAGATGTTGGATGAATATGGACGTATTTTAGATTTTAATAATATGGATTATAGTATTGTTTTATCATATTTGGTTGTTTATGATTTATAAATTATAAATCGCTATGATTGATATGTGTCCCCACCATTATGATGATCAACCCAATTATTATAATAATACATCCAATCTTTCGGAGTTATTTTTGTAGTTCCATCATAGGGAACTGCTAATCCCTTTTCTAACATATGATTATTTACATGTAATTTATCTAAATAAACATCTGCTAACACTCTACCATATTTTTCTGTTTTTACGTTTTCTAATGTTACTAGTTTATTCATTAATAAATTACTTAATTCTTTTTTTGCTAATTCAGCACAACTTCGCTCATTTTTATCTTTTCCTTTTATTTCAGGGCAATCTATACCAGACAACCTAACTGAAAATCTATAAATAGGAGATTCTTTATAAGGTAATTTTGAAGCAATCGTTATAGTATCACCATCATAAACTTTTATTACAATACCATTTTTTATAGGTGGAATAAATTTTATCGTTTCTTCATAAGAAATTGGACCTTCTAATTTATCATTTACATTATTTAAACTATTTGATGATAGTTTAATAAATTTTTTAAAACAACATATGAATCTTTTCATATTTTATTTTTTAACTAACAAAATTCAAAAATAAAATGATATTCAATTTTATTTATATTATTATTATAAGTATGACAAAAAAAATATATCAAATGAATATTCAAGAAATTAATCAATTTATAACCAATTTATTACCTATTAAAAAATTGGAAAAGGATAAATTTGGTGAAGTTTTTACTCATCCCGCATTAATTAATCTAATTTTAGATCTATTTCCTAATCATATTTGGAATGACCCATTTAAAAAATGGTTAGATCCTTCAGTTGGTACAGGATTTTTTATGATTTTTGTTTATTTACGTTTAATGAAAGGTCTTGAAAAATGGGAATCCAATGAAACTAAAAGAAGTAATCATATTATAAAAAATATGTTATTTATGGTGGAATTAAATAAACATAATTGTAATATTATTATAAAACTATTCGGTTCAAAGGTAAATCTAATTTGTGGCGATTTTTTACAAGACTTTAACTTTCATAAAACTTCTAATTCTTTATTATCATTTGATTGTATACTTGGGAATCCGCCATTTCAAGATGATTATGGACTTACAAGTAAAGGTAAACGAATTTCTGGTGGAAAAAGCAAATTATATGAACGTATATTTTTGAAATCATATGATATTTTGAAAAAAGATGGATATTTGGCATTTATAGTTCCTGATAATATATTTTCTGGTAATGGTTCTGAATGTTATAAAACTTTAATTAAAAACTTAATTCCATTTGTTAGTTTTAACCCATCTAATCAAACATTTTTCCCAGATATTCAACAACCCATTTGTTATTTCTTACTTAAAAAAAATGGAAAACCAGATCTTACTATTATTGATAATGGAAAAAATAAATTTAAAATTGAGCTACAAGATCGTCCAGTAAATCCAATACGCGATTGGACATTAGATACTGAAAAACTTATTAAAAAATATGTTAGTAATGAAAGAAATAATGTCATTTATAATCGTGGTTTTAATAAAGATTCTTATAAAGGTTCTAGTAAACTTGTAAAATATCCTATTGTTTATACACCTTCTAAAATAATTTATACTAACAATCCCAAATTAGCTCCAGGATTTGGAATAAAAAAAGCAATTATTTTCTCAATTTCTACCGATAATGCGTTTAAAATGGATTATTCTGGTGAATATGGTTCAGGACCAAATACATTTTATATTCCTTTTAATACCATTTCTCAAAGGAAAAAACTAGAAAAATTTCTTAATAGTAATGAATATAAAACTATGGTTTATTCCACTAAAACCTCTAGACAATATCTAAAAATTGCCCTTTTAGAACATCTTATTTTAACAAACATCTTTGATTCTGAAAAAGTATTTAAAAAAACTAACAAAAACAGAAAGAAAGAGAATAAAAAGAATAAAAAAACTCGTAAACAACAAAAATAAAAATTGTGTATTTAATCTATGTCAAAAATAGCTTTTATTACGGGTATTTCTGGGCAGCAGAAGTGGATAAATTTTTTTAAGGCAAGAGAATTTTACAAAAACATCTTTTCTACAATTAATTGAAGAAATGGTTTATTATAATAATATTACATCCAATAATCTAAAGACATATCATAATATTCAATTACTTTTGTTACATATGTTGCTTGTTCTAAAGTCATAGTATTATAAATAGGAATAGAAACTATTGTATTGGATAATTTTTCTGTATTTGGAAATGTTAGTTTATTAAATTCTGAAAAAGCATTAGTTTTATAAAATGGAATTTTATAATGAATTATTGTTTCTACGCCGTCATTTGCCAAATAATTCATAAAATCTTCTCTATTAACTCTATCATTTAGTTGTAAAACATATAAATGATATGAATGATATACTTTTCTATCATCATTTTCTATATGTTTAAATAATCTGTTATTCATTTTTTTATATATATTTTGAACTAAATGTCGTTTTTTTTGAATTGAGTTATCAATATCATCAAATTTAGTTAATAAAAATAAAGATTGTAATGTATCCAAACGAGAATTTGTTCCTTTTATTTCATGTTCATATTTCTTTATACTTCCTAGATTTCTCAAATGTTTTATTTTATTATAGTAATATTCATGATTCGTACATATTGCGCCTCCATCACCCAAAGCACCTAAATTCTTAGAAGGATAAAAACTAAAACAAGAAATATCACCAAAAGAACCTAATATTTTATTATTATATTTTGTTCCTTGTGATTGCGCACAATCCTCAATAATTTTAATATTATTTTTTTTACAAATAAATGATAATATATTCATATTACAGCAGTCTCCATATAAATGAACCACTAAAACAGCTTTAGTTTTTGGATTTATATTTTTTTCAAATTCGTTTAGGTCAAAAATACCATTTTTGTCACAATCAATTAATACTAATTTCGCATTTGATTTTAATGCTCCAAAAGCACATGCTATATATGCGTTTGCTTGAATAATTACTTCATCATCATTATTTAATCCAAGAGAATCAAATGCTAGTTCTAAAGCACTTGTTCCAGAACTAACGCCCAAACAAAAATTTGTTCCAATATATTTTGCCATTTTATTTTCAAAATTAATAACATCATCTCCAAGAATATAATTTCCTTTATTTATTAAAGAATTTAAATTTTCTATATATTTTTCCTGGAATAGTCTATTATATTCTCCAACATTATTAATTAAAATTTTTTTTCCTTCTGATTGAACATTTAATCCAGCCATTATATTTATATACTATCTTTATTTTACTTATATAACTTATTTTTTATATAAGTCTTCTAATTTAATGTATACATCATTATCATATGTTTCATCACATAATACTATCATAAATGCGTCTTGTGTAAAATTTATTAATTCTATAAAATTATTAGGTGGAAGATATAATGCTTGATTCGGTTTAATTAATGTAAACGATAGTTCTTCATTTGAATATATATTTTTTGTATGTATATCTACTGAACCCTTTCCCATTATTAAAATTTGACTCGTTGTTTTATGGGCATGACAACCTCTTTTATTCAGATTTTTATCTTCATTAAAATCATATAAATAAAATATACGTTTAATTGGAAAATTAATTTCATTATCATTTATTGCTATTAGTTTTCCTGGTCTTTCTTCGTTTCCTTTTTCAATTAATTCAAAAATATATGGCAAATTTGGTTTATTTATGTTCATGTTCATGTATATCTTTAATATTATTTTTATTCTAAAACTAATATTATTTTAATTATCATAATCAAAAATTATATTTTTTGTTATGACTTGATTTTCATTTGGATATTGGATTGATATTGGATTATTGGGTTCAAAGCAAATACCTTCTATAAATTTAAATATTTTATTATTATTTGATTTTTCAATTCCTGTTAGAATATTCACAAAAGTTGCTGTTTTATCGTACAATTCATCAAATATTTTTATTATATTTTTTATTGTATATACTTCTTTTGTATCTATATACCATATATAGTCTACATTTTTATTAATATAAGAAATATACAATTCGTAATTTTCTTTAAGTATTAATATTTTTGTATTTTTATTATAATTATTTATTTGTTCTATTTTATTTAAATCATCTAATAAGTTATTTTCATTATTCTTTATTACAATTATAATTTGTTCCATAAAAGGGTAAATTTTAAGAATACAGTCATGTAAATGTAAATATGAATCTGTATCCGATAACATTATAAATGCTACTAACTTTATTTTATCTTTTTTTATATTATTAATTATATTATTAATATTTTTTAAATGAAAAAAATATTCATTATGTAATATTTTTAATGATGGATGATTATATACAGCATTATCGTTTGTTAGGGGAGAATAACCCGCGTATTTTTCATCATATGTATCTTTTAAAAAATCATACTTAAATTTAGAAAAATGCGTAAAAACTAATACTTGTTCTGAATTGTTATATTTTATTAAGTATTTATCAACATTTGACAAGTCTGTATCTACCCAATTCCATGGAGCACCATGTCCAATATTACCATCTATAAAAAGTTCATTTTCATTTAATAATCTAGGAAACATATTTAAATATTTTTGATCACCACATGTATCTAATCCTTGATTACTATATTTTTTATGAAGAACAGCGTATGCCCACCATTCTAAAACATTACGACCTTTTTGTGAATTTTTAAAATAAACTACTCCTACATTGAATTCTCCACAAAAATCTTTACCTCCAGTAAATCTATGTCTAAATATTCCAACATCTTTAATATCAAAAGCATTATATAAATAATAAACGTCTTTATGAAATAAAATATCAGAATCTATATACATAACTGATTTACAATCTGTAGTTTTCATAATAAAATTTGAAAAATATGAAGCTAATGTAAAAAAATAATTTAATCTATCATTGTGTTTATACCACATTAATTTTTTACATTTCAAAATATCACATTCTCGGTATGCTTTTACTTTATAGTTAATTGTTTTCATTATTTCATATGTTTCATCATCTAAACACAAAAAATCTATTACAAAATCTTCTTTACTTTTATCTAATAAGGAATAAACTAGAGCTAAAGAATAATATATATAATTATAATCACATAATATTGTTATATGATGATACATTTTATAATATATATATAATTAAATTATAAAATGTAAACTTGTAAACTAAAATTTATTATTTTTTAATATAAATAAATTATATTGATTACTAATTTTGTTTATTATGCTGTAAGAACCATCGTTTATTAATTGATTTAAAAAATTTTCTTCAAATCTAAAATTTACACAATCAATTATATTATATGCTTTATAAATAGAATAACCTGTTTTATCTGAAATGTTTATACGATTTAAAATTACATATTCGGCATTTAATGACAAAATATATTTTAAAGTTTCTGCTGAATTTATTAATAAATCTAATATTCCATCGGCATAAATTATATTATTATTATTATTATCCATTTTTTCAAATGTAAATAAGTCTTTTACTTCAAAACTTTCATTTTGCCAGGTATTTTTAGCAGTTTCTATCATACTTGGAGAAAAATCATAACCGAAATATAAATATGGTACATTATTATGTTTTAATAATTGAGATGTTGTACCTATTCCACAAGCAATATCTATAAAAACTTTATTTAATTTATCAATTTTTGTATTTTCCAATCCAGATAGTAAATTTATCCAATGTTGTGGATAATTATTTCTATCATTTATTTGTTTGATATTTAATTCCAATTGTAATTTAGGTATATCTTCATTCTTCCAATTATTTATCATGTCTGATCTTACTTTATATTTCTGTTTATTAAATTCCCATTCTAATTTTTCCATATTACGAGAAATTGCTTCTGGATGTTCCCATTTAAACTTTGCTGTATAACAATCACCGCGTCTAGATGGTATAAATTCATGAACACCTCTATATTTGTTTTCTATATCTAATCTCCTATTTTCATCAGAATATACCCAATTTAAATATACAGCTTCAAAATATTTTGGAATAATTCCACTTCCATTATTAGTAAATGTTTTATAATAATTTGTTTTTTCTTTTACTTGTCTTGGAAATACATAAGAATAATGATACATTTGGACACCCCATTTATTAAATAATGTATCACTATCTATATGTTTTTTAGGAAATACAGTCTTATAGTCCATAGTAGGAGGTCTGTGATCCTTCCAAAAAACACCATTTTCGTATTTAAAAATTCTTAAAAAATTATCATTATTTAACTCAAAACCTGTTAAATAATTATTAAATCCTCCATAAAAACTACAACTTCTTACTCCCATAGATGTTGGTTTCTCTGTTTTCAAAATTTCCTTTATTTTTATTATATCTTCTGTTCTATAAACTTCATCACTATCAATTTGCCAAATATAATCTATATCTGGATTTACTAATTTCATATAACTATTTGATTGTTCTTTTTTTTCTGAATACATTCCATGAACAACTTTTATCTTTGAATCTGGATCATAAAAATTATCTATTATATTATTTGTATTATCAGTTGATGTATAAACTCCTCTTTCTTGCCAAAACTTTACTGGCCCTTCTGCTATTAATATTTGACTCACATGAGGATATATCTGTTCCAAACATTCTTTTAATACAAAATCTCCATTTAATACTATCATTCCTACTGCTATTTTAACTGACATATTTATAATATATATTATAATATATATTATATTATAAATTTTTTATTTTATTTATATATTTTAATATATTTAAAAGGAATATCATGTAAAATACCACAATATTTACTAAAACCACTTATATGACCATAAACTGACATAGAAAATATAGCATTTGAATAACTCATTAAAAAATATTCTAATAGTGTATTCATTACTCCATTTGATTCTGTATTTTTTATAAAATCGCCTCCCAAATGTTCTATTTTTCTTATTATTGTATAACATTGTGGAACCGATTTCATATGTGTTTTGAATACATTTGAATCACTTATTATTAAATACCTCCGATCAGGAGATATTAAATTAAGTATTATATTTTTTATTTTATTTATAAAATGTATATCAATTGGATCCTCATTTACTAGATAATTATCTCCTGTTCTAACATGTATAACACCATAACCTTTTTTTGTTAATCCTAGTTCTGAAAGAGTATAATCTATATAATTTCTCATAAACTCATTTGGTTGTAATTTTGAATTTATCAAGTCTTTTCCTTCTTGTTTATGATTAAAAAAACTAGGAAACGCGCTACAAAAAAAACCTAGCACTTCGCAATCTTTTGTATTTAACCAATTTATAATATCATTAATAAAATTTGGATTTATATTTGTTTGTCTCCCTTCATAATCTATGGAACCATTTTGGTCTTTGTTTCCGTTTTGAAACGCAATTTCTAAATTATTATAATCAATTCCATGAATATGAGTAGAATATTCTAAATATTTTGATATTGGATGATTTGAAACATCTATTTCAAATTCTAAACCCAATAAATTTGCTATTTGATTTAAACAAAAACAGCCTCTTAAAAAATCACCTATTCCTGGACTTGATCCATTTATATAATTTAGTTGATAAACATTCACTATCTTTTTTAATTTATTATTTACAAACTTATTTAAAATCATATATAATATTGATAAAAATATTATTCTTCTATATGAAGAAAATTAAAAGGTATATTATTTAAAATAGCACAAAATCTACTAAATCCACTTCCATGAATATATGTTGATATGGATACTATGGTATTTGAAAAACTCATTAAATAATAATCTAACATTGTATTCATTAAACCATTTGATTGTTGTGACACTGTATGCTCTTGACAACCTCCTGAATGCGCTATTTGTCTTATTAATACATAACAATTTGGAATACCTTTTAATTTAGATTTTAAATAATTTGAATCACTTATAATTAAATACTGCTTTTCAGGTATCATATATCTAGTTAGTATCATTTTTACTTTTTTTATTAATCGTTCACCCATTTTTTCACCATTTAACAAATATTTATCACCTGTTCTAATATGAATAACCGCATATTTTTTTTTAGATAATCCCAATTCTGATAATGTATAATCTATATAATTTCTCATTAATTCATTTGGTTGTATTTTTGAATTTATCAAATTTTTTGTTTCTTGTTTATAATTATTAAAAATAGGAAAAGCATTTCCAAAAGTAGGTAGCATCTCGCAATCTTTTTTATTTAACCATGATATGATATTATTTAAAAAAACAGGATTTATATTGTCTTTAAAGTTATAATTTTCTATATTATATTCAAACGATCTTTCTATATTATTATAATCAATACCTTCTACTTTTTTTGAATTTTCTAAATATTTTGATATAGGATGATTTGATATATCTAAATCAAATTCTAAACCCAATAACTGTGCTATTTGATTGAACGTAAAACAACCTCTTAAAAAATCTCCAAAACCTGGAGATTCGCCATTTAAATATTTTAATTGATAAACATTTACTATTTTTTTTAATTTATTATTTGTAAATTTTATTAATGACATTTATATATTATTAGTATAGTATTTTATTTATTTTCTTTATTTTATAATTTAATTATTTATTAATATTATCATTATATAAATGGCACATGCTTTCGCTCCAATACCAGCTAAACCCACTTTTGGAACATTTAGACAAAATCTTTATCAAAGTGATTATATCAATAGAAAAAAAGCAAAACTAATTTATTGTAATAGCAAAGATACTTGCGGTAAAATTTTAGTTGCTGCTGATTATAAAGAGAGAGCATTATTCAAAACTGGCCGAGATGCTATTAATTTACTCAGATGTAGCAATACTGTTATTCCTATTAATAAAGCTAATCTAATCATGGGACAATATACCAAATTAGATTTAAATCGTGTTTGTACAGTTTTAAATACTACAAATTATAGCGCAAGTGATTGTTTAAAACATATTAATGATACTGATACTATTAATGGTTGTCCTAATAATAGTCCTGTTATAATTGATCCAAATAACAATCCTATTCCACCTTCTTTTTATCAAGCTAATATTATTGACCCCTGTGGTTATTTATTTGGTAATTCGCAATGCGGAGAATTAAATTATACATCTTATATGGTTTTTAATCCACCCACTGTTAGACCTATAATTTAAAAAATTTTTTATATTTTATATTTTATATTTTGAAAATAGAAAACATTATATATATAATTGTAATCGTACCTATTAAATTATATACAATTAAATAACTATTTATACATTTTGATTTTTTTATTAAATAATTATAATTTTCAAATTTTTTTTTAAAAATTTCATTATTTTGATGTGATTCAAGGTCTATAAACCATCCCCATGATTCATGTTCAAATTCTTTTATTTCTTTCATTTATCTTACTTAATTTATATATTAAATTTATATATTTACTATATTTTTAAAAAAGTAATTCAATTTTATTAAATAACATTTTATTTATATAACATATTATAAGCTTTATTTGCTATTTTTTTGTATTTTCTTGTACCTCTAATTGTCATATATTCCCTAGCACGTGTGTAAGCAGCATGTACCCCTTTTTTATTTATAGAACATGTGTTCTTTGTACAAATTGGAAATGATTTATTGGGACCAAGAAAACATTTTTTACCACATTTTTTCATCATTACCGTTCTTTGGTGAGTAGTTGGTTGTTGTTTTGACCATCCTTTTAGATATGATCCACGCCCTTTTGTACCAGTCTTATTTCTACGTGTTTTTGTCATATATTTTATCTTGAGATAAAATATATAATTATGGAATTGTTAAATATTAGTGAAGAAAATTCTGATATTAATATAAATTATATAGATAAAAATAGTATTGATATTAATTTGATTACAACAGAATTAAATGATTCAATTCCTAAATTATTAGACGATAATGATATTTTAATAAAAATTGAAGAAGGCACAAATAGTATATCCACACCCAAATCTAATAATAAAGCCGAAATTTTATTAGAAAATTATGTTAATTTAAACGATCATTATGATTACGATTCTGAAGATGAAAATTTACTTAATATGATAGATAATGTAAAAATTAAAAATATGCCTCCTTTCCAAAAATTAGAATTTAAAGATGTAGAATATAAAATTAATCAAATATATTCTGATATTAATCATAAATATAGTAGCGCATTTGATATATTAGCTAGTTATTTAAAAGGTCATAAAATTATTTATATGGAAGCTAAATATTATTGTGAAATACATCTTAATTTTTATATGTTACCATCTATCTTATTTTCAACAGCAGCCACTGTTTTATCTTCTTATGTTAGTAATTTCATATGGGGACCCGTATTCATTTCAGCTTTAAATGGAATTATTGCTTTTTTATTGGCTATTGTTAATTATTTAAAATTAGATGCTGCTTCTGAAGCTCATAAAATCTCATCACATCAATATGATAAATTACAAAGTACAGTTGAATTTTGTTCTGGATCAGTTTTATTATTCCGTTATAATGATTTACAAAAACAAGAATATGAACTGGATCAATTAATAGAACGAAAAAAAAACATTAATAAAAAAATTAATCATTATTATGATCCGGCTCAAAATTTTAATCATGAAAGCGATATAATAAAGTTTGAAATAAAAAATTTAAATGAGGAACTGATTATTTTAAATAAAAACATAAATGAATTAACTATCAAAATAGACAAATCTACATGTGATATTGAAAAAGAAATGAAACAAAAATTGGATGATGTAGAAAAGAAAATTGCTGAAATTAAAGAAACCAATCAATTCATTATTCCACGCACTATTAGAATGAGATATCCTGTTATTTATAATACTAACATTTTTTCTATAATTAAAAGAATAGAAGATCAACGTAAAAAAATTATAACTGATCTTACTAATGTTAAAAATGAAATTAGATACTTTACCCATTTAAAATATATTTATGAATGTAGTAATACATGTAATTCTTTAAATGAAGATAAAAAAATTAAAACAATTGCTAAAATTGTGATTAAATTATTCAAAAAAAAGAGACAACTTATTAAAGAAATTATATTATTGAAAACCGCTTTTTCTATCATTGATCAAATGTTTCATAAAGAAATTAGAGATGGTGAAAATAAACGTAATCAATTTATTTATAATTTTTTCTTTAATAATAAGGAAACTAACAATCCTGAAGAAATGAACAATTTTATAAAAAATTTGATGGATCCATTTAATAATTCTGTATCCAGTTTACAAAATGATTTTGACTCCTATTATGATGAATATTATCAACTATATGATTTAACAAATGATGAATTTGATACACCAATTATTCAAGATTCTCGTTTTAAAAAAATATTTAATCCCTCTTCTCTTTTTTATTAATTATAAGCTAATTGGTTTATTATATCTATTAATTTATTTAATTCTTTTAATATTGTCATTTTACTTTCTTCATCCATCTTTTTTATGTTTTCTAGCATTTCATCTGTTAATTTATTGTAATTTCTTATATAATTTAAATACTCCAACAATAAAATTTCATTTTCATTACTATTTTCTTGAATTTTTACTAATATATTTTTTAAATCTTCAGATGTACATTTTGAAATGTCTCCTAAACTTACTGTTCTTCTGTAAGGCATTATTATTATTATTATATTATTTTTAAATCTTTTATAAAAGGAACCTTACTTTTATTTTGTAAATCAATCTTTGTTTTTATATATTGACCGCACGGACCACAATGGTCCTCATTAGATAAATCTATTTTTGTATTCATCTTTTTATTACAATAATCAATATTCCATCTACCCATTGGTTTTGGCAATTCTTTTTGTAAAATTTTCGCAATTAAATTTGTTATATATTTCATAATAAATAACAACTGAATTTATATTTAAGTATTTTTATCTTGTTTTTATTATCTTTTTTTTATTATCTTGAACCAGTTGTTCCATTCAAAAATACTTGATTATACACTTGTCTTTGTCTATCTTCTAATATCTTAGCGTCTGGTTGTTGAGCTCTTAATTGATCCTCTTTAGTAACTCTAATTCCATCTGCCTTTATTGTTGCTTCCGTATACCAGTCAGGTGGCGTTAAAAATATATCTGATGTATTACATGCGTTTGCTACATTGTTAACAGTTATACCACCTGTTAAAATACCTGTACCTGATTGAACAGCATAAGGGAATGGTTTTTGGAGACCAACTGGATTTTGACATTTTCTTTGAACTCGTAATGTATAAGCACTTGAATCTTTTGGTCTATGAATTGTTTTTGTATAAGGAGCATTAGATTGTTGTATACCCATAGTATAACCACGTGCTGGAGTAGTTTGACAGCCAGTAGAACCACATGACTTAATATAATCAACATAAAGATCGTCACTATTAACATCATACCAACAATCATTTGCTGCTGCCTTGTTTTGAATGTATAACCACTGACTTGCGGAATCCGTTTGATTTCCTGTATAATTTGGCTGAACCCAATAATTTGGATATTGTCCTGAATTAATCCATCTAAATCGTCTGGCTAACATACCTTTTGTTGATAATACTGAAGGATTTACCCATGATGGTTCACAAGCAACTCCCGTTATTACTGGATTAATATTAATACTTACTGTATCTCTATTTTGAGGATATCTTCCCCTTTTTCCGCCCCAACCTTTTGGATATATTCCACGAAAAGGTGTAGCACTTCTACTAAAACTCATTGACTGACCTATTCCTGGAATACCTCTATGAACTCCATTAATAGAAAATCCCGCATTACTTGCTACAAATGGTGTACCTGTTTTACCATTTGGACCTAATAAACTATTTAAAAAAATTGTTGAGGCTACACTTTCTTTTAAACCATATGGACCTGAATACATCCAATAATAATTTGTTGGCTTTCCTGATACTTTTGTAGCTGTTGAATACTTATTTATTGATTTTTTTTTAAATGTAGCAAGAGACATATATCATTTATATAGATTTTTATTTTTAGTCTTTTTTATATTAATAATAACTCTCTTTTATTACTTTCTGTTTTTAAACATCTTTTCAAAAACCAATATATTTTTGTATCTTTTAAACAATATATCTCTTTTTCTATTTCTTCTTCTGACTTTATTTCATTACCTTTTAATAAATATTTTTTTGTTAAACAATATGTAATTAAAACTCCTAAACTATAATATGAACATTTATAACTAATTTGTGATGGCAATTCGTTTATAATTATATCTGGACTAAAAAAATATGGTTTATTTATAGGTGAATAAAATACCATATTATCTTCTGTTAATGGTAATAAGTATTGGCAACTACATATTACAAATTTATTATCTTCAATTACTATTATGTCATTCAAATCAAATCCATAAAAACCATAATTATTTTTTCTTAAATAAATTATTTGTTTTGTCAAATCATCTATCATATTTATAAAATTATTTATTCCATAATTTTCATGTAAATAGCTTTTTAAATCTTTTACACTTTCTGCTGAAAAAAATAGACCATCATCATAAAAAGAATTTTTTATCATTAGTTTTAGCATTGAATATATTTTATCATTATTTTCACCATTTACTTTTATACTGTAAATAAAATCATTTATTTGTTCTATTTCATACTTTTTATTCGTAATCTTTGTAATCATTTGTATTATTATTTTTTATATTTTTATATCATTTTTTTTTTTATCATACTTTTTATCATACTTTTTATAAGTAAGTTTGTACTTTTAATACTTTACACTTTATTGTAAAAATATAATATTTTCTCTTGAGTTATCATTTGTATTCCATTTCCTAATTCTAAATCTATATATTCTTCTTCTTGATATTTTTCTTCTTCCAAAATATCCACTACTATATAATTATCATCTAATAGTGGCATAACCTTATTTTTTTTATTTTCTGAACCTAATAATACAGATATCTTTGAAATTAAATCTTTTAAATTCATGTTTTTCCTATTTGTTTTTAAATTTGTTAGTTTATGTTTATTTCAATTTTATTTAATTTATTTTATTTTTATTTTATACAATTATTATATGACTAAATCTAAAACTCATAAAAAAAGAAATGTTAAAAGAAGACACACTAACAAAAGAATCCATACTAACAAAAGAAGATACAGAAGAAGTGTTAAATTTTTTACAACACCTATAAAACCTAATCTATCTGAAAGTATTTTTAATCATGATAACAAAAATTCAGGAAATATTATTCCTGGATTAAGAAACCATTTACGTAAATAAAATTTCATAATTTTTTCATAAGTTATCAAATTTTATAAAAATTTTTTTATTGAACAAAAGTTATTGTTATACTATTATATCCTGAACCTCCATCTTGCCCACTATTTGAACCTCCATTATTCCATAGTATTCCTGCTCCACCACCACCACCTCCATATGATGGAGAAGGTTGTGACCCAGTATAATATGAATAACCTAAACCTCCAATATTTGATGTTATACTACCTCCCCCGCCTCCTGCCTGAGCTCCAGAATATGGATTGGTTGCCTTAGTTCCACTATTGGAATACGGTCCTTGAGCGACTCCTGACCCACCTCCTGCTCCATATGAACCACCACTTGGTGGTTGCCCATAAGTGCTGTAAGGAATACTATTATAATTAGAATTAGCATTATAACTCATCCCACCATATCCACTTGAAAATCCATATACAATAATTGGTTGAGAAATAGGGTTTCCATTTGTTGTATCATAATATTGAGAAGAAGAAGAAGTTGAGACAGCTAAAGGATCATATTGACAATTACTATCAAAAGAATTTGTATTTGATTGAAATGAAATATCCAAAACAGGACCACCAGCACCACCACCTGCTTGTTGACTAAAGTAGGTTGTAGCAGGATTTGTACTAGTATTAGTGATGGTTATACTAGACTCACCTCCAGGTGACCCTGCCCCATTACTAGTTAATGAACTTACCCACCCGCTCCAACTATCACCTGTACTTGAGCATGTTCCACCTGTTCCTCCTGATCCTGTAGTAAAACTTATTTCTATATCAGAATTTATTGGAATTGGATTTTTAGAATTATAATAATTTAAAGTAGAGGTAACAATATTTGCGCCTCCAGCACCACCATTACCAATATTTGATACACTAGGATTACTATCTTTTTTAGTACCAACTACATTTTTAGCACCACCTCCACCTCCACCTCCACCTACAGATTGAAGATTAGTAAAATAAAAACCTGTTATTCCTGCAGGGACCTGACTTGTATTTAATGTAATTGTTGTTGATGTAGGAGTTGATGTATTTTGATAAATACAGTAAATATTAGAATTATTATTAGTAATGGTAATGGAAGAATTAGATACAGTAAATAAATCTGTTCCGCTAGGCCATGTTATTGATGAGGCAGTTAATGAAGGCAATTTACCTTGATAGCTACTACCCTTATAACTAATAAATTGTCCACCTTCTTTACCATCCACATTATTTAAAATTTCATTCTCATTTTTTATATTTCCATAATTAATCATTTTTCCTAAATTTTTTATAAGTTTTTTATTTGTTAAAGTTATATCCTTTGGAATTGTTAGTGTTTCATCCTTTTTAATAATTAAATCCAAATCAAATAATATTAAATCTTTTATTAACTTATAGTTTTTTTCATGTATTTGTTCAATAAATCCTTCTAAAGTTGTTGAATCTAAACCACACTCTGAGTCATTTATACTTGCTAAATCTACTGATCGTTGTAATGCTACTGACTCTTGATCTAAAGCGTCGTTTGCTGTTAATTGTGCGTATTGGTTTGCTCTATTTAAAGCATCATCTTGACTAATTGTTGAAATAGCTTTACCTGTCTTTTTTATTGTTAATAACTGTGAAGGTTTTGTTCTAAATTTAACTATTTTTGAAACAGTTGATTCTCCTTCTGCTTCAAAATTTTTTGGTAAAAAACAACGCAATTCTTCTGGCAACAATTCTTGTAATTTGGAATCTTTTACGAACTTTGCAATTGCCATATCCAAATTATCTTTTAACTCGCATATTGGAGCCTTGTTTCCAAACATTATATAAATTTAGTAAATATTTTATTTATAAACAACTTTTTTATTTTAACCATTAACTAATCAAATAAATAAATGTAAAAAAAGGTTAGTTATTTACATTTATAAAATTTTTTTATTTTTATTATTTTATTGATTTTTATATTTTTATTTATTTTATATTTTTATAAAATTTTTTATTTATTTATTCATCATCTGAATCGGTATCACATTCAGCTGCCCAATCTAATATTCTTCTTCTAGGTAAGACTGCCCTTGGTTTTACTTCTTCTACTGCTTCTAAAACAACTGGATCCAACATTTTTGGTTCTATATCTTTTTTTTGTTCGGTTTTTAAAACGGTCGCATAGGAAATCATTGGTGTAACTGGAACTGATTCTTTTTCATCATCTGATTCTTCATCATATAAACAAGAAAACTTATTTGTTTCTTCTTTTTTTTCATTTGTTACCTTGTTGTTAGTATCTTTTTTATTTGTTTCCTTTTTTTTATAATTTTTATTATTTTTTAAGACTGGACAATACTTTACTGTATGTCCACTTTTACAGCAATAGCGACATTCTAATGCTTTTAAAATTGGACAAATGATTCTGGCGTTTGGATCACGATTTTCTCTTGTAAAATGAGAAGTGTATTCCTTTTCTGATTTTCCAGAATCATGACATACTTTACAATACTTCTTTACAATACTCTTTGATTGATTCATTCTTGAAGACATCTTTGAAAACTTTTAATTAAACTGGTTAATAGTTAGAAAACTTATTTCAATTTTTTTTATTTGGTAAGAAAATATGTTTTACTAAATTTTTTGCTAGATTGTAAAAAAAAATTGATTCAAATATTATTATTATTTTAATTTTTATGCTTTAGTAATATGAATAACAACGACTCTTCGTCTCCATTTTCAACTCCTAATGATTTATATGATAGACATTCTCGTAATGATTGTAGACTTTTAGCTGTAATAATTATTATAATAATTATTTTAATTGTATTTATTTAATTAATTTGTTGTTATTTTTATTTATATATGAATAAAATAATAATAAATTAACTAATGTTTTTTCTATACATTTTTTTGGTGTTATTAATTATAAATACTATTAAAACACAAAAATATCATTTTTATAAAGAATATACCGCTATTGTTAGTTTTATGCCTAATTTAAAACTTCATGATGTAGTTATCATTTATAATGATAATAAAGAATCTATTATTACAATTGATTATACACCTTTAATACAAGATAATACTATTGGATTAATAAATTTATTTACTGGTAAAAATGTTTCAGCTCAAATACGTATTCGGAAATTGAAATCATGGGATTTAGATAAATGGTATCAAACTAAACCTATATCTATTGATGATATTTACGATTCTAATTTAAGAAAACACTTACTAACAATACAAAATGATTGGAATAATAATAAAAAAGAAACAGGAATGAATTTATACAATCATAATTGTAAACATTTTAGTCATTTTATAATGAATTATTTATCTACATTAGATTCTTTTTTTAAGGTACGACATTAATGAACGACTTTAAGGAACGACATTAAGGAACGACTTTAAGGAACTATTTTAGTAAGAATTGGAATTATTTAAAAAATTGAAATTTATCATTTAATTATATGCTGGTTTAATTATTTGTTTTATAAACTTCTAAAAAAAAAATGAATTTATCACAACCTTCTCTTTGTATTCCACGCTTACCATATGGAAATATTGATTCTTCAAATATTCGCAAAGTATTTGAAGAATTAAAATTTGGCAAAATTCAGCGTATTGACATTATTGAACGTAAAAATGATAAAGGTGACCCTTTTAAACGCGCTTTTATTCATTTTGAAAAATGGTATAATAATGAATACGTTGAAACTATTAGACAAAAACTTATTGATGGAAAAGAAATCAAAATTGTTTACAATAATCCTTGGTTTTGGAAAGTCTCCGCAAATAAATGTTCTACAAAATATTAATTCTTTTTGTTTTTGTTTTTTATAAAAAAAATTGAAATACTTTTAAACTGTTTTGCTGTGTTTAAAATATACAATTTATGAATTATTAATTTACTTTTTAAAAATGCCTTGTTGTTCTTATTGTGGTAATTCGGATCATAATATTCGTAATTGTGTTGATCCTTCTATTTTAATTCATTATAATCATATTCAAAGTATATTTATTGAAACCGCTAATTTAAATCATATTGAATTTATTTATCAAATTTGTCGTGTTTATAATTTATCTATTTTAAGAGTTGTTTCTGTTAAGTTTACTTATTCTAACGCATCTCTTAATAAAAAAGAACATGCGTTCAAATTATATAATCATTTTCATAATATGTATTCTAATCATTATTTACCTTATACACCAGATACTGTGCCATCATACGCACAAGATTTAAATCAAATTGATGAATCTAATGATATCAGTTGGTTTATTGATAGAAATCCTATGAGAAATATTATTGATGAAATGGTTCCTCTTTATAATCAAACTAATATACATACATTTATTAATTATGAAGATTATATTGCTGCTGAGGATGAATTTATTCCTATCTCTCGTAATTTACAACATGATTTTGAAAAGGTTTCTAATAAGAAATATTTTATAACTCCTATTGTATCGCGTTTTAATAATAATACAAATAATAATAAAAAAAGTAAGGAAAGTTGTGTTTTGGAAGATTGTCCTATTTGTTATGAACCATTAAAATATGAAGATACTGTTACTCTTAATTGTAATCATGATTTTTGTAAAACATGTATTATACAATCTCTTCAATCTTTAAAAAATGGAAATCCTTGTTGTGCTTTATGTAGGACAAATATTTGTAGTATGTTAGTTCCTGATGTAAATACTTATGATGTCGTGGCTAAATTTTGTATTTTATAGATTTTATTTGTAATTTTTTTGGCGCGTTCAAAATTTTTAAGTAAAATTTATTTTATTTTCTTATATATATAATGTCTGGAGAAGAAGGTCATTCTGATTGTAAGTGTTCCCAAAATATTGACTTTTTCGAACAAATTCTTAACAGAAAAAACCCTTTAGAAGAATGGTTTAAAAATCAAGTTGAAAAAATGTTACCCGAAGATTTGAGGAATTTTGCCAGGTCATTGGAAATTATTGAAGATACAAAGAATAACAAAACGACCTATACTCAAAATTTTCATAACTTTGATCAAAAATTAAATGTTAAAGGAGATAATAATAGAAATGAAAATTTTGACAAAGATTATACCCATGTTGCTGAATCTAATAATGCTATTAGACAATTTAGAACAAAGGGACACAATAAGCTTGATGTTCGTTCGGATGGAGATATTAATAGAAATTATTCAACTCCTGGTGAATGTACCTTAAATGTAGGATGTGCTAAGTATAATAGTGCTTTAACTGTTGGTGATAAAAAATATGTTATGAAACATATTACTTTAGATGATTTATTTAAAAATGAATTATATGTGTATGTTTTAGATAATAATCATAATAATGGTGGTCCAGCTGGTTCAATTGTTCCAGCTGTTCAAGGCCCTCAAGCTGCTCAAATTGTTCAAGGCCCTCAAGCTGCTCAAACTGTTTCAGCTGTAATAGGCGCTCAAACTGTTTCAGCTGTAATAGGCGCTCAATCTGCTCAAACTGTTTCAGCTGTAATAGGCGCTCAATCTGCTCAAACTGTTTCAGGCGCTCAATCTGCTCAAACTGTTTCAGGCGCTCAAACTGTTTCAGCTGTAATAGGCGCTCAATCTGCTCAAACTGTTTCAGCTGTAATAGGCGCTCAATCTGCTCAAACTGTTCAAACTATTAAAGATAAAAATTTATGGGCTGGTATTATTCATGGCATTAAGGGTCCTCAAAGTAATAATTTATTAGATGTTTAGACATAGTATAATTAGTAAACATTAGATTATTTTACTACTAATAACAAAATAATTTAAAGATATATTATAAATTATTAATAGAATGTCTATTAATAAGTTTCAAGAATTTATATCAAAATTTTACTCCAATACATTAGTAGAAAATAACGTTAGTGAAAAAATAATGATATTATCTATTTTTGTTGATTCATTGGATAAAGATCTAAAAAATTTATATTTAAACTCATCTGAAAAACATAATAAGAAACTGATTGAAGATCCATACTTTTATGATGCTGGTTTTGATTTATTTTTGCCCAAAAATGAAAAAGAAAAAGAAAAAGAAGAAGAAGAGGGAATGCGTTTTTTTTCTTCTACAATAAACAAAGTTGATTTTAAAATCAAATGTTGTGCTAAAATATATAATAGAAATAGTTTTAGTAATAAAATGATTTATACTCCATTTTATACTTATGCTAGATCAAGTATATCAAAAACACCATTGCGTCTAGCTAATAATCAAGGTATTATTGATGCTGGATACCGCGGTCCAATTATTGGTATGTTTGATTGTAACTCTGATTTTAAATGTGAAATTGAAACTGAATTTGATTGGTATATGGAACCTTATTCGCGTATTTTACAAATTTGTGCTCCGAATTTAATGCCTATTTTTACAGAAATTGTTGATAATTTTGAAGATCTTGGTCCTTCTACTTCTAGAGGCGACGGTGGTATTGGTTCCACTGGAAAGTAAACATAATTTTTATTTTTTTTAGTAAAAAAAAATAAAATTTTTTTATAGTTTACAAATTTATACAAATTTATACAAATTCTGAATAATGAGCATATTGAACAATAAACATTAAACCTACCTTTTTATTTCTCCATTTAGAACTTATTTCTTTTAAATTTTCTACACTAGTATCTTCTAGATCATAAAACATTGCCATTCCACGTTTAAATTGTTTATCTGAATATGGTAAACATTTTGGTGATTCAATATGATCATATAATAAATGAAGCAATGTAATAGTACTTTCTCCGATATCAGGAACCGTTTCAATAAGAGGCATATCCTCATACTTTAAATCATTTACTAATATATTATTTTTTAATAATGTATTTATTAATGCTTGATATATTGGAATCTTTTTCTCTTCCACCTCAAATTCAAACTCCATATCTTCATGAAATACTTCAAATTGTCTTAAATATTTTACCATTTTTACATATTGATCTTTTCCATAATCTACGTCTGCTCCCGCAAGAGCTATACCATAAATTAATGTTTCAAATATGTTAATAGGAGCATCTGGATCTGATTCATGAGGATTTCTATTAAAACCTGTTGGATATTCATCCAAAGCTACAATAGGCAACAATTTATTAAAATCGGGATTTTCATCTAAAAACTCAATGATTTGTTTAAACCAAGAAGGATTAATAAAATTAATTATTGTTAATCTATCCATATTCTATCTATATATAACCTACTTTTTTTAAGTAGTTTGCGTTCAATTTTTTTTTAGCAACAATATTATATAAATGAGCTTTTCATTCGGTGAAATTTTTTCTAAGAAAAATCTTAATTTAGTTGTCGGTTTAATTACATTGTTAGTTGTTTTATGGATTATTATGTTTGCTGTCCCTAGTCTTTTTGTTAATTTATTTGATACTATTTTAGGAAATTTAATTCTTATTGCTTTTATTTTCTTAGCTGCGATGTATAATATTTATTTAGCTATTGGTTTAGCCGTTGTTTTTATTGTTTTATATAGATTTTCACATATGAATGTTCAAGGATTTATCATCTAATAAGCTTTATAGATTATTTATTTTATAAATATATTTTAATATGAAATATAAATATCATTTAGTTTTAAAAATATTTTTATTTATAATATTAATTATTGCTATCATTTTTTTTAATAGTTATATAAAACTTGAAGAAGGATTTGTCTCTTCTATGGGATGGCCAAATGAATTGGTTCAACGTTTTATTTCTTATCAAAGAACAGTTAATCTTAATGATCATCAATTTGATTTAGATATTCTACAAAAACAAGCCACGCCTGATGAAGCCGAGCATTTATTAAATACAGGATATTGGCCTTGGCCTGATGATCTTAAATATGAATATTTAGATAAAGTATGGCAAAATCCTATAATTAAATTCGCACCATCATTTGCTCTTGATTATGCTATGAAACTTTATAATAAGGCTGCTGCTAGAGAATTATTAGCATGGAATACGAAAGAAGGACAATTTTTATTATATGGAGCTAATATTGGTGTTACCAAAAACTTACCAAAAGATGTTAATAATTCTATAAAATGTGTTCCTGATAAAGATAATAATTCTTTTAGTATAAAAAAAATTGTTTATAAAGATATGAATTTATGGAATGGATATATGGAATATGATATTCTAGATATAAAACCTCAGGATGTTCCTAATGAAATGAAAGGCTTTTCTTTTGTTAATACTCCATGTGATCCTTGCGTCGCTTTAAATACTCCTGGAAATTATAGTTGTCCCTTTAGAATAAATGATAAAGGAGATGAATCAATTAGTTGGCCTTGGAAAAGCTTATGGAAATTATAGATATTTTAATATATATATATTTAATATAAATTAAAATAAATATGGAAAATAACAATGGTTTACCAGAAAATAATTTTGATGGATATATTGAAATATTAGATATTGATCATCCTGAGCCTATATTAGATATTCAACAACATATAATCAATCATCCTACTTCATTTGTAGGATTAATACTAAATCATCATTTCCCTAAATTGGAAAATTTGAATGATTATCTTATAAATGGAGCATTTCCTGAAAATTTATTGGATTTGAATTGTAATAATAATGCTCTTAGATCATTACCTTTATTACCACCAGATATTGAATTTTTAAGTTGTAATAATAATTTAATTTCTAGTTTAAATAATTTACCAAATTCAATTCAATATCTTTTTTGTAATTTTAATAAATTAACTTCATTACCTGACCCATTACCGAGTAATTTAATAACTTTAGCTTGTAAAAGAAATAAACTTATTAGTTTACCACAATTAGATAATTTGGTAAATTTAATGAATTTAGAATGTTCTAATAATAAATTAACATCATTACCTGATTTACCAGATAGTATAGAAAAATTGAATTGTTCTAAAAATAGAATAATTAATTTACCAGAAATTTTACCTAGTAGTCTTAATGACTTGAATTGTTCTAAAAATTCAATTTACGTTTTGCCTGTTTTACCATCTAATTTAATAAATTTAAATTGTTCCTACAATAAAATTAATGATATAACTTTATTACCGCCTAATTTGGAAACATTAAATATTTCTCATAATCCTATTATAGGATCAATAGCTAATATAATTTTACCTTCTTCTTTAAATAGTTTTTATTGTCATTATTGTCAAATTATAGATTTACCTTCAAATTTACCTAATAATCTTGAGAATTTAAAATGTAATAATAATAATATAACTGAAATATTTAATTTACCTGATAATTTAAAAAGATTTAATTGTTCGGATAATAATTTAACTGTTATGCCGGATTTACCTAATTCATTAAATGAATTACATTGTAGAGGTAATAATTTTGATGATATAAGTATTAACAAAATAATTGCTTTTTATAATAGAGCCATTGCTAATAATTTTCCCCAAACTGTTCCTACTTTTCAAGAAGAATTAGATTTTTTCCAAAGAGATAGATCTCAAACATTTTATAATGCTTTTGGTAACTTTCCGAAAGGGGAAAAAGGACAAACTGTAACCGTTGCTCCCGGATTTGCTGTTAAACCGAAAACAATACCTGGAGTAGCTATGGAAAATATTTTTGAAAAAGCTAATTTACCATTCCCTGCTGGAAATTTGGGTGGAACTAAAAAGAGAAAAACTTTGAAGAAGAGAAAAACTTTGAAGAAGAGAAAAACTTTGAAGAAGAGAAAAACTTTAAAAAAGACATTAAAAAACCATTTACACCGATGAAAATTTTTAATTCATTTGTTAAAAGGAACGGTTTTAAATCTCTATTTAAATCCCATTATAATTATTCAAGGATGTTAAATAAAGTTTCATTTATTTTATCCTGTTGTTATAATTATGTTTATTTATAGCAAATAAATAAAAATAAAAAATATGACTATAATTATTTACAATTTTTTATTAATACCTATGTTATAAATTGTTACTAAAATTATCATCATTATTAATACCAATTTTATCATTACCGCTTACTGAACGCATCATATTTATTTGACTATTTGTAGAATAAGGTGATAAAATATCTTGTGTTAATATATAATCATTTATATCTTCGTATTCTTCTTGTAGGAATTTAACATGCGTTGACCTTTTTAAATGTAATAAACTTAAAGGATCATGATCTTCTTCTGATATATCTGAACATGTGTAACTTTGTTGACGACCTTGTGATGTTTGTCTGGCACATGAAAACATATTTCCATGTCTTGTTCCTAATGTTTTATTCACTATATAAATATCGTCACATAACATCTTTAAGAAATTATCATCTTGTAATTCATTATTCTTGATATATTCTAAAAGACTGTTTAAAAATTTCTTTAAATTCTTTTTCATATTGTTTATAATATCTTATGAAAATTGAAATGTGGATAGTTTATTTTCTTCTGATATTTTTCTTGCTTCAAAAAGCAATTCTTGTGTTTTTTGACGAAATAAATATTTTATTAAATCTTTATTGTTATTGGTTACATTCGGATTTTCTATTTTTATTATGTTTTCTTTTTTACAACTATTGCTAATTATTTCTATTTTACAATTTTTCGGATCATTTGAACGAATATGATATGTCTTATTTTGTTCATACAATAAATTGCCTATTTCTAATTTATTGTTCCATTCATTGGTCTCAAAATCATATATTTCACAATTTGTACAATTTATTGTTACATCTTCTAATGCTTTATAAAATAAACTATGAACTATTTCTCCATATATTAAACCTGCTTTTTCTAACGCATCTATAAATCTATATTCATTTTTTTTACCTTTTGCCAAATTTGATAATACATAAGAATCATGTTCTTTTCCGTATCCAATAAATATATTTGTTACATTTTTTGGAATCTTTGATTTTAATTCTTCTAATTTTCTTGACCCTTCCGTTATTTCACCATCTGTTAAAAATATATGTACACATTCAGTTTCGGAATCTTGAAATTTGTTTATATTTTCTGTAGCGGTTTTTAATGCTAATTCAATATTCGTGGACGCATTTGGTCTAATAGTTCTTATCCTTTTTACTAATTCTTCTATATTTTCATCACGAATATTTTTTATATTTGTTACAATATCTTTTACAGCCGAATCAAATGATTGAATATGAACCGAAATTTGTATTTTATCATTTTCATGAAATATTCTTAACATGTTTTCCAAAGTAAATAATATATGATCCATTTTTGTTCTTCTATCAATACATAAATCTGACATTGAACCTGAAGCATCAATATTAAAATAAACAAGCAACTTGGTCACTTTGTCTTTTATAACTTCGTTTTTTATAACTTCGTCTTTTATAACTTCGTTTTTTATAACTTCGTTTTTTATCATAGTTATATTTAATATTCCAAAATTAACATCATTCAAATAGTTTATACATTCAGGAATATTAATTGATGAGTCTTGTAAAAATTTTAATTCAATAGATTCCATTTTGTTTGCGGTATTATTAATAAATTCACTCATTATACTTTTTATATTTTTTAAAATTAATTTTTGTTTTTATTTCAATTTTTTTTTATTTTTAAATAAAATATTATTTGTTAATATTTGTATTTAAAAACATATTTTTTATTATTTATATATGGAATCCGCTTCTACTACTGAAATACCTACTCCTTCTGGAGAAAAAAAACAAACAAGGCTTGTTGATGTTCCTATTGATACACCACAAGAAGCTTTACAATTAATTGTCACTTTTTTACATTTAGCTCAAAAAAGAGGTGCTTTTACTTTGGATGAATCTGCCAAATTATGGGAATGTATCAAAAAATTTCAATAATTATATTTTGGATTAGAAAATTAATGTTATTAATGTTATAAATATTAATAATATTATTAATATTATTAATTTTTATATATATATTTCTTTACTTCGTTATAACATTTTTATTTTTAAAAAATTTTACAAAAAAGATATAGGAAATCATAATAATAATAATAATGGATGTTAAATATATTCCCACAATGTTATTTATTAAGCCAAAAATGAAATATAAAAACTGTGAAAATACAATTAAAAATATCCATGTATATGATAGATTTGATGTTATTTGAGTTTTATAAACATTATATACTAAATTACTAAAAGAAAAAATGATCATAATTCCTGCTGCCCATGTCAAAAATCCTAATTTATTTTGCTGTTTCATAATATTTATAAATATTTTATATTTTTTTTTTGTATTATATAATTATTATAATTATTATATAATTATTTTATAATATTAAATTCATATAATAAAATATAAAATATTATACTTATTTTATAAAATGAATTATACTCATTTAGACCAAGCTTATAATATTCATCATATTAATCCAAATACTTATGGAGGCAATATTATTTATAGTTCTACCTGTATTTATTGTAAAAATAATCAATCTTTTTCTTTATATCCATCAAATATTGATGGAGGATCTTTTAGACAATGTTTAAGGTGTAAAAAAAACTTTAAAGCTAATGTAATTACTCAACCTATTAATAATATCAGTTATTCTACCCATCATTTAAAAGGAACAAACTAACAAAATGATTTTTTAGAATAATAATATTATTATTTATCATTTATCTATATATGCGTATAAAGCTTGAAACAACTTTAGATTATTTTCTATTTTTTATTATTTTTATAAAAATTATTTTTGCTTTATCATTTGTTGGTGATATTATTTCAAAACATACTAACAACAATATTATCAATAAATTGGATCCAAGATTTAAATATTGGAAAGATCGTACTGAATTTATTTTTATAGCTAGTATGTCTATTTTATTAATATATCATTTTAATCCTAGAAATCCTGTTCCTGTTCCAAAAGATACTAACATGTTATTCTTTATTTTTGGATGTATTCTTTTGTTTACAGCTAATTGGAGTTTATTCTTTAAAGAAGCAAAATGGTATAATTTAATTGTACGATTATTACAATAATAATATAGAATCGGATAATTACTCAAATTTTTTTATATTTTCTTTGTAAATAAAAAAATTTATTATGAAAAAAATTATTTATAATAGATATTTTGGCGAACTTTGGCTTTGGATGATTTTTTGTGAATGGATCCAAGCCATATTATTTTTATAAATATTCAAATCTAATATGGTTTGGGTTTAATTCATCTTTTATTATTTTAACTTGTTCTAGTTTAACTTGTTCTTGATTTACTTCTTCTAGTTTTACTTGTTCTAATTCTTTATTTTTTAATTTCTCTTCCATAAAATATTTTTGTATAGTTAACTGATCACTTTTAAATCTTTCTAAAAGTGTATTATGTTCTTTTAATTCTGCTATTAATTTTTTATTTTTTTTTTCTACTATTTTTATCAAATTTAGCATGTTATTGTTCAATAATCCTATTTTTTCATTTAAAATTTTCTTATCTATCGTTTCTTTGTCGTTTATTATTATATTCAAATTTGTATTAATATCATAATATTTTTCACTTATTAATCTTAAGCTTTCCATATAATCATGATGTCTTAAATTTATTAATAATAAATTATCAAAATAATGTAAATTTTTAATATAATTTTTAAACATTATCCAGGCTTTTATTATCTTTTCTTTATTTTCTGCCATTTTTGCTTCGTTATAATAGATATCTTTGAAAGAGTTTTTTTAATTTTTGATTCAATTTTTTTTTATATAATTATCCGATTAGATTCTGTTAAATTAATATCTCTTTCATTCAATAAAATAGGTTCTAAATATAAATTATCTATTTTATCAAAATGATTATTTGAATGATTATCAGATTGGATACTAACAAAATCTTTATTTATATAATATATTTTTTTAGGAATATCTTTTTTTTGAATTTTATTTATTGTATTTTTTTGACTTGTAAATAAATATTTTACACAAATTTTTATTACTACAATATATATTATGATTTCTAAAATGTTTGCCATTTTTTGTAACTTCGTTATCAATTGTACCCATTTTATCTGATCAGTAAAAAAATCAATTTTTTATTTTATATAAAAAAAATTAGTTAAATTACAAATAATTATTTTTTATTTATTTTGATTTCATTTATTATTTTTTCTAATTCTTTAATTTTTTCCTCTTTAATTATATTCTCTTGATTCATTTTTTTTAAAAATGACTTTATTCTATTTGAATAAATATCTGCTTCTAAATTTATTAAATATATTATAAAGATTGTTACTATTATTGCCGTAATTTCTATCCATTCTTTTCCTGGAGTAAAAATGTCATCTATTCTTGTAAAATTTATATTAAATATTATTATAGGAATTAATACAATTAACAATACAATTATTAAATTTGTAATCATTATTGTCCATAAAGCAAAATTTGTTAACATTTGTGTTTTTTGTTTTTTATTTAATTTTTATTATTTTCAATTTTTTATTAAATAATAAATAATTCTAAAATGTTTATTATTAATAATAATACTTTTTCTAATATAAATATTAATGAACACAAATAAGCATAGATTATTGTTCTTATATTTATTAAAATTATAATACCAATTACAATGCTAATAATATCTTTTGTTGTAGAATTCATTTTATTAAGTTTTATTAGTTTTGTTAGTTATATTAGTTTTGTTTTCAATTTTTTATTTTTTTTATTTTTCAATTTTTTTCAAATAAAAATAGTAATTGAAAAATCAATATAAAAATAAAAAAATTGAAAAAAATTGTTAGTTGATGTTCAATCTAAAAAAATCATATCAATTTTATTCTTATTCTGTTTTTATATACTACGTTTTTATATACTACGTTTTTATATACTACGTTTTTATATACTACGTTAAAAAAAAATGGCAAATAATTCTTATATTGAATGTCCTATTTGTATGGATGAAATTAACATGAATACAAATTGTGTTACAACAGAATGTGGTCATACTTTTCATTGTTCATGTTTATTAAAAAACGCAGCTCATAATGGTTTTGGTTGCCCTTATTGTCGTTCTTCATTAGCCGAAGAGGTAATAGATGAAGATGATGAAGAGGACGATGAAGATGAAGAAGACGAAGATGATGAAGATTGGTTTGAAGTAGAAGAAGAACCTTTTAATAATAGACCTTTATCATCTTTCCGTATGTTTCATCAAAGATTAAATGGTGAGGAGGTTGAAGAGGAAGAAGATGAATTAGTTGAAGAACAAGAAGAAAATGATTATGATGACGCAGAAAATCCAAACGCAGTATATATTGGTAAAAAATTAGAAGATCGTGGAATAAATTATGATCAATTAGTAAAAAGTTTATTACATTTAGAACATAATATTTCTTTACGAGGAAGACCATTGGTGTATGAACGTACGTCTTTGGAAGTATATGGTCAAATAAGAGCTATAATTCATCAATACAGACGAAGACAACAAAATAGAAACTAACATATAAACATAAAAACAAAAAAATAAAAAAAAGAAAAAAAGAAAACAAAAAGAGATATAAACCTGTCTTTTTTTTACTTTTTTAGTAGTACTTGAAAATTTCATATGAAAAAAAAAAAATTGAAAAATTTAATACTTATTAAAAAATTAGGTAAATTAAAAATTTATCAACTTTTTATTGCGTGTAAACAATGGATTTAAAGACAGTGACTAATAATCTAAGTGATTTTGAAGCGCTTATTCAAGAACGCATGGGTCGCTTTAAATATTTATTAGAAAAATCTAATTTCAATTTTAATAAATATCAATACGACGGCGTTGAATGGTGTATTCAGAATGAGCTTAGACCTAATCCTCCAGGTAATATTAGAGGGGGGATTATTGCTGATGAAATGGGCCTCGGTAAAACTATTATGATGATTGGTACTATGTTTTGTAACTTCTTACCTAGAACTCTTATTGTTGTACCACCCGTTCTTATTCAACAATGGATTAAGGAAATTTTTAAAGCTACTGGACACAAAGTTGTTTTGTACTATGGTAACAATAAAAAGAAAATGACCTTGGATATTTTAAATAATGCTCCAATTGTTTTAACAACTTATAATAGTTTAATTCCTGATAAATGTCTTCTTAAAAATATTCCATGGAATCGTATTATATATGATGAAGCACATCATCTCAGGAATATTAGGACCAGACGTTTTATTAATTGTCGTACTTTAAGAGCTAGAGTTCGTTGGCTTGTTACTGGTACCCCGGTCCAAAATAAAAAACAAGACTTTTATAATTTATGTTTTGCCGCTGGTATGAATCCAACCTTTTATTTAGAACCTTTGAATCTTCCAATAATAGTTAATAATTTTATTTTAAGAAGAACTAAGTCTCAAGTTGGTATTAATTTGCCTTCGGTTAATAAAAATAATTGTTCTGTTGAATGGAATAATGTAAAAGAAAAATTGCTATCAGAAGAAATACACTCATTATTGCCTAATCAAACTGGTGTTTCAGGGGACAAAAAGAAAAAACTTGCTGAAATATTTGGACCTAAAGGTGCTTTAACGGCTATATTACGAGCAAGACAAAGTTGTATCTTACCTAGTTTAATGCGAAAAACAGTTGAATTATTTAAAAAAATGGGTTTTATTGGTAATGAATATGTAGAAGCTCTTGATTATACAAGTAAAATTGATGCTGTAACTAAACTAATTGTTGAGCGTAATAATAATGGAAAAGGAAAATTAATATTTTGTCATTATAGAGATGAAATTGATATTATAAAGAATAAGCTTATTACAAGTGGTTATTCTAATGATAGAGTATTTAGTTATGATGGCCGTAACACAAAAAAATTAAATTCTATATTGGATCTTGTTGTAGAGGGAGGCACCTTTGTTTTAATCATTCAAATTCAAACTGGATGCGAAGGTCTAAATTTACAAGCTAATTTTTCAGAAATATATTTTGTATCTCCTCATTGGAATCCATCCATTGAAGATCAAGCCATTGCTAGATGTCATCGCATTGGACAGACAAAACCTGTAGATGTTTTCAAATTTGAAATGAATGATTTCTCCGAAGGTAAAGATTCTATTACTTTAGAAAAATATGTTAATAAAGTTCAAGATTTTAAAAGAGAGATAAGTAAACAAATATTACCCAATTAGATAGTTTATCATTTTATATTTTGTAAATAACCTTTTTTTTGCGAGCTTTGACTTTATTTTTTTATATTTTATTTTTAATAAAACATGGTTTGGTTTTATTTTTTATATTTGTTTGATGTTTTAAAGTATTCTTCACGTTGGGACTTAAAAAATAATTCTTCTGGTTATGATGAAAGACAATGTGTTAATAATGAAACATCAATTTCAATTATAAAAATGAATTATGAAAAAATGAATATATTAAAATATTTAGAAAATAATAACTATTCCCAGCAAGACAAATTGGATAAAATTTATAATTCTCATATTTTAATTGATTCAAGTTTAATACCTAATATTACAAAAGGAATTGATTACTGGGAAACCCTGTACTCACGTTAGGGGAACCCTGTTAGGGAAATCCTTAGGTAAACCTCGTACTTTATGCTTCAATTTGAAATATATTTTTATTATAACTATTGTTATAACTATTTTTATAAATAGGATTTTTTTTTTCAATTACAATATTATCTTTTTCAAAGAAATAATTATTAAATTTTTTTGTATAACTATAAAGATTTATATTTCCAGAATTATGTGTGTTCATTTCAATACTCCACCAATCATCTGAATTATGAAATAATCTTGTTTCTTTTGTGAAATCTTTTAAACTATTAATAAAATTAAATGCTGCTTCAGAATCACACCATGATTCAATATAAACATATGCTAAATTAAATACTTCATTGTCTCTTAAATAAGGAATCATTGTTATACAATCTACTTTTGCGATTTCCAGTTTCCATAATTTAGTTGCTATATATTCGGAAGTATATTTTAATTCAACAGATGGAATAGTGAAACTTTTAATTGACATTTTTGTTTTCTCTATTATTTAAGATTATTTTTATCATCTAACTAACAATTTTTTTCAATTTTTTATAATAAATAAAATTGAATAAAAATATATTAAATAAATGTAAAAATAATATAACTATAATGGGAAATACAATATCTTTAGATAATAATTTATTTAGTAACGATTTATTTACTAAAGATGCTGTAAAATGTTATATTTGTAAAAAAGATATAGAAAAACTTAATGATTTAGTAAAATGTGTACGTTGTAATATTAAGATACATTATGATTGTGAAGAAAAATATAGAATAATTAATAATAATAATTATTGCGCATGTCCTAATTGTTATAAAATAGGAACCTTAGGAATTAAATACTAAGGAATAGGAAAAATAAGTAAATAAAAAAAAAAAATTGATTCTTTTTTTTATAATTTATATTAAAGTATTAAATAAATAAAATGTCAATCTTAAAACAACTTCTTATTAATAAACATCTTAATAATATTGGTGTTGGTTATGATATTTCTAATCAAATAAAAAGTTTCTGTTTTTATGATATTAAAACATGGGAAACTATAAATTTTATAAGACAATCTAAAAATAGAATTAATAATTTAATCAAATATTCATGTATTTCAAGAAATACTCCACATGATTTCTTTGAAATGGGTTTAGAAGATGATGATGAACATTGGGTATTTTGGATATTTGAACCTAGTGAAAATGGTATAACTTTTCAAAGCGTTAATTGTAAATTATGTGGTGATTATAAATTTACACCGAATAATGAATTTTCAAATAAAATTAGTTGTCAATGTTTTAATGATGATGTTCCTCCTTTAATAGATATGGAAACTGGATTATGGATTTTTTAAAAAAAAAATAGTTTTAATTAAAATTTACATTTATAAAAATTTTTGTATTTTGTATTTTGTATTTTGTATTTTTTTGTTAGTATGTTTAATTTAATTATTGTCACTTAAAATATAATAATCAATTAGATATCTTACCCAATTAATATCCTCTTTACATTTTTCATATAATTTTTGTTCTTTTCTTGTTCTCACTGAAGAAGCCATTTCTTTACATAATTCTGGACCTTTATTAAAAATTGCTTCTGGAAGTCGCTTATCTTTTTTATTTTTAGTATAAAGAATTATATAATCAATATTATATCTAAAAAGTTCATATAATTCCATGATTGTATTTATTTTATCAGTTAATGAATTATTGTTTTCCTTTTGGAATTTATTTAAATATAATAAATGTTGTGTTTGATGACATACATTATGATATTTTTTTTTTAATTTGGTTTCTTCTGTTTCTTCTTCATCATAAAATGTTTCTTCCAATTCTTTTTGATATTTTCTTCTCTCATTAAATTCTTCGTAGTTACGAGAATCCCTTCTTAAATTACTTAGTCTGCGGCCTGATCTTAGATTCATTATTGCTTTTAGATATTAGTTTTAAATACTTTATGTATGATGTAAATAAAGTATTTCAATTTTTTTTTTTTAGATGGATTTAATTATTTACTATTAATTTTCCTGAATAGTTGTATTTGTTTTAACGGTTACTTCGTTTTAACGGTTACTTCGTTTTAACGGTTACTTCGTTTTAACGGTTACTTAAATTTAAATCTTTTATGTAAAAAGTACATAGCAAATACAAATCCAAATCCACTCTTGGATAGCAAATCTAACCAATTGTATAAATAATTACGTGCTACTAATTCAAGTACATATCCTAAACCATATAAACTCCAAAATAGTATAAAAAATATAAACATAACGTAGTTAATAAATATAAACTTATTTTTCAAAAATATTTCATACATTATTCCAAATATAAATATTAAAGGAATGAATCCAGTTACAAGTCCTATATTTCTATTAATAATACTAACTTCTCCCAAATAGCCTAAAAAGATCATTAACCAATCTAATAAAATACATGTAATTGCTGTTGTTAAAGTTAATGGAACTTTAGTAGTACTTGATAAGAATAATAAGAATCCTACAATCATTAGAGGAGTACTTAATACCCAACCCCTATATCTCAAAACAGTTATTTCTTGCCAATTAATAGGTTGATTATTTGATAAATTAGTAACTAATTGTTTATTCAAAAAATAGTAAATAGTAGTTGATATAGTTGATATAAGACCTTCTAAAATAATAATATTTCTGTCTAATGGGATTTTTAAAACGAATGCTGTAAAAAAACATATAATTAAAGTGAAAAGCATCCAAATATGAATGTAATAAAACATTGATTGTTTGAAAAAAGGAAAGGCATTATTTGGTAGAATAAGTGCTTCATATGGAGATTGTTTAGTAGGCATTTGATTAGAAGACATTTGATTAGAAGACATTTGATTAGAAGACATTTGATTAGAAGGCATTTGATTAGAAGGCATTTGATTAGAAGACATTTGATTAGAAGGCATTTGATTAGATGAATCCATTTATATATTTATAAATTATTTTTTTTTGTAAATTATTGAATTTTTTTTATAATGGTTTTATTCGCAAAGATAAAATAGCGCTCCTAAAGGAAAAGAATATATTTATTTTCACTTTAATTTAGTTACTAATTAAAAGCCGATTTGAAGCCGATTTGAAACAGATTTGGAATCCGATTTGAAACAGATTTGAAGCCGATTTGAAACCGAATTGAAGCCGATTTGGAAACCGATTTGAAGCCGATTTGAAACCGATTTGAAGCTGATTTGAAACAGATTTGGAATCCGATTTGGAAACCGATTTGGAAACCGATTTGAAGCCGATTTGAAGCCGATTTGAAGCCGATTTGAAGCCGATTTGAAACCGATTTGATTCCGATTTGAAGCCGATTTGAAGCCGATTTGAAGCCGATTTGAAGCCGATTTGAAACCGATTTGAAGCCGATTTGAAACCGATTTGAAGCCGATTTGAAACCGATTTGAAACCGAATTGAAGCCGAATTGAAGCCGATTTGAAGCCGAATTGAAGCCGATTTGAAGTATAGTATAACATCCGATCCTAAATTAACTAAAGTTGCGGAACATTCCCGGAACATTCTTTTAACAATATATTTTCCTCCTAAAGCTAGGCTTCAACTTGGGTTCAAATGGGACACCAGAAATGAGTTACAAAATGGGTATATGGCTAACAAAAATTACACCATATAATTTATATTTGTTAGTTGTATAATAGGATGCTAAATAGGATGCTAAATAGGATGCTAATAGGATGCTAAATAGGATGCTAAATAGGATGCTAAATAGGATGCTAATAGGATGCTAATAGGATGCTAATAGGATGCTAAATATGGTATCAAATGGATCACCAGAAATGAGTTACAAAATGGGTACATGGCTAACAAAAAAGAAAGCATATATTTGTTAGTTTAGTTGATTTTAAAATATAGTATATTACTTTGTTAAAACTTTGATATCAAAATTGACTTTAAAAAGGCTTTAATAATTGCGGAAAGTATTTCAACATTCTAGGAACATTCTTGGAACATTCTTGGAACATTCTTGGAACATTCCAGGAACATTCTTGGAACATTCTTTTGTAATTTGTTAGTTTGTCTAATATCAACAAAGCGGAAAAAAAAATTGAAATACTTTTTACAAAATTCAATCTAATAAAATTTAATTAATCAATTGTCTATCAATATGTCAAGTATATCATGTCAACAACATGGCTGCCGTTGCGTTCCTATTGCTAGCAAAGGGCTACCGGTATCAATTAAACTAGCTATTGATAATAGTATGGTGGATGGCACTTCATTTGTCGTTTTACCAGTATTTGAAATTGATGGCTTAAAAGTTTGTTGTGAGCTCCAAGTGAATGAAAATGGAATGTCTTTATTTATTAGAACGTCCAAAATGATGATGTATAATACAGTACAACACGACGAGAGAGCAATCGTTGTGCGTCAATTGCTTTTCCGAAAAACATATATTAAAAAACTAACAAAATACACATTAAAAGATTATGAAACTGTTATTAAACATATGAATAATGATATTAAGATTATGAAATTTGATAGGTTAAATGGTGTATTTACAACACCTCAAATTAAACATCCGAGTGATGTTCCTCATGTTTCTAGTAATTTAGAGATTCTTAATAGTGTTCCTTGTTCTTCAAACTCAGAAGAATGTTCAGTTTGCCTTGAAACAACTAAAACCACGACACCATGTGGTCATAAATTATGTGTTTCATGTTGGTGCCAAATTAAACCTAATGGTCGCGAGTTACCATGTCCTATTTGTCGTGCTGATTTATTCCAGTCTAAAAAAATTGGTATTATTGATAGCAGAGTTGATGCCGATGTTGCTGACAACGAGGATGATAATGATGATGATGATGATGATGATAGTGATGACGATTATAGTGATGATGATGATGATAATGATGATTCAGATATTCAATATGCTCAGTTTCCTGATCCTATTGAGTTTCCTAGTGTTCGTCAAAATAGTATTATGGATATTAACTAATTCCACCTTTAAGAAAGGTGGAGCCAAAACAAATATTTTGTATTATGTAATTTATAACTTGTAAACTTCTTTTTTTTCAACGATATATTTGTTAGTTTGTATACTATTGAATACTGTTATATACTATTGAATACTGTTGTATACTATTGAATACTGTTGTATACTATTGAATACTGTTATATACTATTGAATACTGTTTTATACTATGGTATACTGTTGTTGTATACTATTGTATACTGTTTTATACTATTGTATACAGGGTTGTATACTAACAAATTCTTCTATACTAACAAAAGCTATATAAAAAGTTAGAAAAAGATATGGCCTACAAAATGAGGGTATCGGTGACAAAAAGAAATGGCCTACAAAATGGGGGTATCGGTGACAAAATATAGCCGTTAATATAGACGTTAATATAGACGTTAATATAGCCGTTAATATAGCCGTTAATATAGCCGTTAATATAGCCGTTATTATAACCGTTAATATAGCCTCCCGTAGGGTATAAAAAAAAAAGTTTATTTAATATTACAAGTTTACAATAATTATTTATCTAATCTTCTTCTTCATATTCTTCTTCTTCTTCTTCATCATCATCTGGAAGCTCTTTAATACTTTTTGATTCTGGGTCCCATAGTCCGACTTCTTCTTTTGATTCTGGATCATAAAGAATGTTGTTACTTGATTTCAAGTATTGTTTGCCATTGATTGTAGCACGTGTTACTGTTACTTTTTCTGGTGTTTTTTCTTCAACAACAGGCTTTGAATCTTCAACAACAGGCTTTGATTCTTCAACAACAGGCTTTGCTTGTTTTTTTTCTGTACTTTTTTTTGCGGCTGCTTTTTTTGCGGCTGCTTTTTCTGCCTTTTCTTGGTTGCGCTTTTCTTCACGTTCTTTTTTTGCTTGTTGCTTTTTTGCTTCTAATTCTGCTTTCTTTGCTTCTTTTTCTGCTGCTAATTCTGCTTTCTTTGCTTCTTTTTCTGCTGCTAATTCTGCTTTCTTCGCTTCTTTTTCTTCATCAGATAATTTTGTCTTCTTTTTTATTACTTCTTCTACAGTTGGAATCTCTTCACTTACATCAGCTGTCAATTTAGCAAATAGATCAGTTACATTTTCTGCTTCAACGATTTTTCTAGTTTTCTTTGGGCGACCGCGTGTAATTTTTTTTTCTTTTACTAATTCTGTTAAGTGTGCTTCGTTTATTTCTATATTTAATCTATTTGCTTCACTTAATGCTGCTTCTTTTGTTAATTTTAATTTTTCCAAGACTTTCAAGTATGAAATTGCTTTACGTCCTTTTGGGTCTTTGAATTCGTATAATTCTTTTTCTAGTCTTGATGAAATTGTTCCATTATTTGGCTCTCCAGATGTGTTCTTTTCTGTTTCTGATTGGCATGATAAGCAGTATGAACCATTTTCCATCTTTTTTCCTTCGCATTGTGTAAATAGACCGTGGTTGTATGTCAGACCGCAGCAACCATCTTCTTTTATTAATGATTTTAAAAATGGCATTGGAATATTTACTTCTTTTTTTGATTTTTTTGAATTTTTTGATTTTTTTTCTACTTTTTCTACTATTTTCAAATTTTCTACTATTTTCAGTTCCTCTTCTATGTTCAAACCATTCCTTACGCAGCAATCTCTTATCAACTCTTTTCCTATTTCCTTCATGCTTCTTTCTAATCCACTCATTAACATTGAACTTAACATTCTTGAATTTGATGACATCTTTTATTACTTCTTTTTTACTTTCTTTTCTATTTTTTTTTCTTTTTCAATTTTTTTTTTTCTATATATCTTTTTTACTTATCTTTTACTTTTTTTTTGCGGGGACACCCCGCACGCCCCTCTAAAATATATATTTTATTTTGGTTTGTAATTTTGTTAGTATAAAATAAAAAAATTGATTTTTTTTAATTTAATTAATTGAAATAAAAAAAAATTAAAATGGCAAATATTTATGAAACAGGCTTAAACAAAACTAAATACATTATAGATGATATGATTAAACAACAATTTATGTTAAATTTTAAAAAATGTGTAAAAGGATATCATTTACTTAATGCTTCCCCAATTAACGAAACAATATGGGAAACTATTAATTCAGAAATTTTAGAAAAAAGTGGTTGTAAAGTATTAAATATAAGTAATGGATCTCATTCTTCCGGAAGAGATATTATATGTGATATAGGAGGGTTGTCAAATAAATCCGCCAAATATAATAAATCCAAAAATGAATTTTCAATTAGTTCATATCGCTTAACAACCGTTTGTTCAAATAAAGACTGTGGTACAGTAGAGAAAATTATCAATGAAATTAATTCAAGGAAAAATTATGATTACTATTCATTTATTGTTAGAAATGAACAAGATGATGATATTGAATATGATTGGTATATTATCCCTTCCAACCATCCTTCATTTATGCCTGAAACTTATAAATGGGAACCCATGTTTGGTCAGAGAGGTAAAAAAATTGGTGAACAAATTGGCTGGAAAACAAATGAGATAAATGGATCAAAAATGTCAATTACATTCAGTATGTCATCGCAATTATGGTTATCAATAACAGTAACTGATGATTTGAAAGCATTTATAATGTCAAGTTGTAAAGTAAATAAAAAAACTCTATTTAATTATTCAGAAATTTATGAAATGTTTTCTAAAAATATTGATAAATAAAAAAAAACTAACAAAAATATAAAAAATTATTAAAATGTAAATTAATAAACTTTTTTATATTTTTGTTAGTTTTTTTTATTTTTGTTAGTTTTTTTATTAGTAATACAAAAAATCACACAAAAAAATAAAATTGAAATAAAAGTTTTATAATACAATTTAGTTATAAAAAATAGTTATTAAATCAAAAATGAGTGATTTTAAGAATTTGTCAATATATATTAGGCGTGCTGAGATGCATCATACAAAAAATTATATAATAAACGCATTGTTTAAAAATAATTATGGAAAAGTTAGCGATGTTGTTTTTATTAAAAAAACAAATGATTTTGGGAAGGAATATAATGGAGCAATAGTAACTTTTGAAAAATGGTTTATTAATGATAATGTAACTTCACTATTTAATTTAATAAATGAATCAAATGACGGTACCGCAAAAATAATCCATGATATTTACTATAATAAATATTGGATTATAAATATTCATAAAAATGAGTTATTAAATGTAGTAAATAAAATTCCTACTATTAACGATGGTATAGATGATAAAGAAAAAATTAATTATTTAGAATCAATAATTGATTCAATGACAATTCAAAACCAAATATTACAGTCAAAACAAGAAAAAAATGAAAAAAGAATGATGGATTATGAATATATGAATTCTAGGGAATATATGATAAATTGTGAATTAAAAGATCAATTAGAAGAAAAAGATATATTAATAGAAGTTCAAGAAAAAAATAATAAAAAAGAAAAATCAGAATTTGAAACAATTATTGAAAGACTTAATTTTCGTATAGATATTTTAGAAACTAATTTAAATAAAAAACGTAAAGAATGTCTTGATCTCAAACAAGATTTATATGATGAAAAATGTATCAATAATTTTGTTCAAGAAGAACTATATGAATTAAAAACATTAATAGATAAAAATCCAGAAAATAAACTTGAAAGTATAATGTAAAAATAAAAAATAAAAAAATTTTAAAAAATACATAAAAAGTATAAAATTTTATAAGTATGTAATAATAAAATTAAGTAAATATTTTTTATTGACTTAATTTATGATTGATTTATGTAAATATAAAAATGCTCTTGGTGTTCCAGGAAAAGGAATACATTCTTATAGGTTAGGAGGGATAGCAGTAGCGGATGTAATTATGACAATAATAGGAGCATTTTTTATTTCATGGATAATGAGATGGAATTTTATTTATACATTAATAGGTTTATTTATTTTAGGCATTATATTACATAGATTATTTTGTGTAAAAACAACAATAGATAAGCTAATATTTCTTTCAAATTAATTTTTATTGGTTAATTTAACTATTTGTAAAAATAGGAATATTAATTTAATTATTAATTCCGCAAATATAAAACAATAAATATTATTATTACATGAATAATTATCAATTATATCCCAAAATATAATTGCTCCAATAATAGTCCATGATAAATTAAATAATATAAATATAAATGATATAATATAAATTATTATTATTTTCAATCCAGATATTTCTAAATTATCAAGATCAATAAAATAACATATGTAAATACAACTTATAAGTGTTACGAGTAATCCATAAATTCCATCAACTAACAAATATATATATAAATTGACCAATAATTTATTGTTATTTAAATGAATACAACTATTATCTGTAAAAGCATAATATAATTCAGATATACAAATTGGAAAATTGAATAATATAATAATAAATACAACAATTGACTTAAAACATATTTTGGTATATTTATCAAGTTTTCTTTGTTGTTGTATTTTATATTCACGTGAATTACTTATTCTATTTTTAGACTCAATATCTTGATTTGAATAATGAACAGATTTATCTAATTCATTTTCATAATTTATTGAATCAATACTAACATTTGACATGGTTTCAAAATTATTATTCATATTATAAAAATTATTATGAAAAAATTAAGTTTAACATTATAATTTTCAATTTTTTTCAATAAAAAAAATATAAAAAAAATAAAATTAATTGTTGTATCTTTAAATATTAAATATTAAATTCTGGTATACTATAAATTTCATCATTTTTTAAATATTTTGCGATTACATTTGGATTATTTTTGCCTTGCATAATATCTTCAGTTTGATATACATTATTATTTTTATCTATATAATAAATAATTCCTTGAATATCTTGTGCCCAAACTTCAATAACTTGTCCTTGAGGTTTGTTTTCGTCTTTTAATTCTAGAATACCATGAGGAGTGCCTTTCAAATGGGTTCCACAATATTCATCATTTGGATCTTTCTTTCTTCTGGTACATTGTTCACCATTCGCTTTCTTAGCACAACATCTATCAGATAAATGTACAGCATTTTTTACTCTTTTTCTTTTCATAAAATCTTCTTTTGTTAAACAAAGACGCTCGTAATCATAAATATATTGAACCATTTGCGTTAAATTTGAATCATTATTTAATCCGAGATGATAAGCTTTTTCTTTTACCTTATCTTTGAAATCCGAAAGATAAGTTTCAATCTTTTTATTAATACGTTTTTCCATTATTGTTTCTTTATATAGTTTATATATGTATATATCTTTAGTTCAATTTTTTATATAATTTAATAATGAACTTAAAGCGCTTTAAATTGTTATATATATATATTATTTTTTCTTTGGTTTTGTTTTCTTTTTTTTCTTTTTATTTACAAAAGTTTCCACAGTTACTTTGTTAACTAATTCAGTTTCATTTTGATTGTTGTTGTCTAATTCAGTTTCATTTTCATCGGATTTATTGTTTTTTGGTTCAGAATCATCTAGATCCGATATTAAAGATACCGATTCCACAAGTTCCGATTCCACAAGTTCCGATTCCACAAGTTCCGATTCCACAAGTTCCGATTCCACAAGTTCCGATTCCACAAGTTCCGATTCCACAAGTTCCGATTCC
>Ga0114967_10000143_pt1 | contig 58505 bp, 45 predicted proteins | sample M_130628_MF_Meta_FD_92639 | JGI IMG/M metagenome (GOLD analysis project Ga0114967, IMG submission 92639) | Freshwater microbial communities from Lake Montjoie, Canada to study carbon cycling - M_130628_MF_MetaG | ecosystem: Environmental > Aquatic > Freshwater > Lake | place: Lake Montjoie... | reverse complement strand
TCCGTCTTTGGTTTTAGATGCTTCGAGTCTCGAAACATGGGCATTTTTTGGTAAGCTAGCCATTATTTTTGTCCATGTTTTGCCATCATCAGTTGTTAGATGTACATTTCCATCATCAGTGCCTACATATAAAGTCCCTTGCTTGAATGGAGACTCTGCCAAAGCCGTAATTGCTTGGTGGGCAATGGCGTACGGTAATTTACCTATTCGGTTTTTATCATTCGTCGTCAAATCTGGACTGATGCGTTTCCAAGTTTCTCCCATATCGGTTGACTTAAATAAATACTGCATTCCATGATAAATGGTTTTGTTATCAAAGTTTGAGATATGCGTGTAAGCTAACCATTCGCCACGATGTGTTTCTTCATCTTCAGCTTTTTTGATGGTTATATTTTTAATACGTTCTTTTCCTTCTTTAGTCAAATCTCCTCGTTGGATTCTGCCGTAAAAAGCACTTGAATACGTAATATTTTGGTCTTTTGGGTCAATCGCAATAATGCTGCCTTCACCCCCTGGCACAAAATGCCAACCGTTTTTCTTATCTGTTACTCCATTCCACGCCTGCCATGATACATTTGCTGCCATTGAGCCTTCATCTTGTATAGAGCCATGAATATTGAAAGGCATTGCCATATCATAAGAAACATTATAGAACTGTGTTGTTGGAATTTCCTTGAAGAAGTTTTTCCAAGTTTTACCACCATCATAAGTTACCACTACACCGCCATCGTTGGCATTAAGAATATAATTGCTATCCGATGGGTCAATCCACATTCCGTGATTATCGCCATGAATACGAGTATCAGCAGTGGTTCCACCTTTTACAATATTCCAATTTTTACCGCCATCTCCTGACTCCCCAATGTTTAGTCCCATGATAAAAACTTTATTTTCATTCGATGGGTCAACTCTAATTTGACTAAAAACCCAGCCATAAGTTCCACCAAATGTTTCCATTTGTTTGTCATTTTCGCTCATTTTATTCCAAGATTCACCTTTATCAGAACTTTTATATACTTCTGCTCCCAAAATAACCAATTCTTTTGGGCGGCCATAGGAGTCGAGTTCTCCATCATTTCCTTGACGTTTGGGCGTATGATTATCTACATAAGCATACAAAACATTTGGTTTTGAGGCACACATTGCCAAGCCAATTCGACCGGTATTTTTTGTATCGGGCAAACCATTTTTGATAATTTTCCAAGTCTTTCCTTCATCAGTTGATTTATAAAGATAATCGCCATCTTCGGGAGTTGGGTCACTCCAACGCTTACGAATCCTATTCCACATAGAAGCATAAAGCGTGTTTGGTTCAGAGGGGTCAATCAATAAATCTATGCAACCAGTTTTTTCGTTTTGATACAAAACTTTGATCCAAGTTTTGCCACCATCGGTTGTTTTATAGACGCCTCGGTCATTATTATAGCTCCATTCGTTGCCACTTGCTGCCACATAAACAATGTCTGGATTTGTTGGGTGAATGACAACACGTGCAATCGTGCTGGTGTTTTCAAGGCCAAGGTGGTGCCACGTTTTTCCGGCATCAGTCGATTTATACATTCCAATGCCGGGAAGTGAAGCTCGAAGAATATTGGCTTCACCAGTTCCAACATAAATAACGTTGGGATTTGATTTTGACACCGCAAAATTTCCAATTGCTTGTGTCCCGATTTTGTCCATTAAAGGTTTCCATGTTTTTCCAGCGTCTTCGGTTTTCCAAAATCCACTTGTGGCAAAACTTGCATAAATGATGTTTTTATTACCTTCAATTCCCCAAACATCGGTTGCTCGCCCACTGGTATTGTCAGGGCCGAGGAGCCGCCAATTGAGATTTTTAAAAGGAGATTTTTTGACGAGTTCGGCGTGTTTTTGAAAGGCATTCTTTCTATCAATACCCGTTGAAGCACGGTTGTTTTGGGCATTGATATGCTGGTGAATAAATATCGCTAAAAAGAGCGTAAGTTTTTTCATGTTTAAATCTGTTAGGGTAAAGGAGTTTGTTTGTTAATATAGTTAAAAAAGGGTTACTGATTGCCACAACCATCAATATAAGCTTTAAAAATTGCTCCTTGCTGAGTTTGAAAACCTGTAGTCAATAGAATACTTTTGGCTGCATCATAAGTTACATTAGCCGTTGAACTGATAATATTTGTAGCTTGTATGTTTTCTGATGCCTCATATTTTATATTGTTTGTAATTTGTGATCTTATATTATGAGTTGTTTGGCACGCTGCTCGTTTCAAAACCATCATAAAACTGCCATAAGGTTGCATATTAATATTAATTGTATTGCTAGGCTGTACTTGGTAGTTTATTTCAGAACTGACAATATCTCTTGGATTTAATCCATCACTCAATAGTTGCTTGGTATAATCGCCAGCAGTAATAAATAACATTGTTAATGAAATATTTCGTACTTGATTTTCACCATTAATTCCAGAAATATACCAGTTTTCTCCCTTACGACGAGCCATTACAACGTGTGTACCAGGGAAACCGTCTACCAAACGTGTTTCGTCCCAAGCTGTAGGTAGGTTGCTAATGATTGATTTAGCCAAGTTTGGTAAGTTTGTATAACTATCTACCATATCAACTAAATGTGTTACGCCTGATTCAAAAGTGTTAAGCAATGCAATTTCGTGAACGTCAGTTGTAAGATGTTCAGCTCCTCTTATCCAACCGATAATAGTCGGTGTATAATCCATTGGGCCAATTACATTCCTCGTAAAAGGCAAAATAGTATGGTGACGAGGTGCATTGGGCAAGAAGCTTCCATCAAAAATATAAGCTTCTGAACCTTTTACTGCTTCCATCGCAACTAAATTTGGGTATGTTCTTGACCAACCTTTTGGAATAACATTTCCATGAAAATTAACCATTAATTCATATTCGGCGGCATCTTTGAGAATATCAATATAAAGTTTGATTAATTCCTGTTTATCGCTCTGGAAATAGTCAATTTTTACACCTTTAATGCCCAAAGCATGAATACGAGCAAACTCCTGGCGGCGAGCAGATTGAATGTGCATTAAGTCACGAGGATGTTCAGGTTGGTCGTTTGAGGGTCCGCCCGAATTATACCATAACCAAAGTTTTACATTTTTGCTATTTGCGTAGTTAATTAAGGCATTAATATCCCCGCCATTTTCCATCTGATTCCAGTTTTCATCAATCAATAAGTAGGGTAAATTTAACTCTGCCGCTAAATCTATGAAAGTTTTTAGCTTGGCGAAATTTTTAGGACTATAGAGGTCTGACCACCAACTCCAAGTCGAAATTCCGGGTTGTATCCAATTTGTATTAACTATTTGTGATGCTTTGCTTACATGAGAAACGAGGTTAGATTCAACCACATTATTGAGTTGTTTGCCAATCATTATTACTCGCCAAGGCATTATCCAAGGTAGTGTCGAGCCTGCATACCAGGCATAACTATTACCATCGCTTGGACTTGGTGCAGCAACTGAAAATGTGCCATTGCCTAAATAAGAAGATAGATGAGACGCAAAAAATTTTTCATCTAAATCTGCTTCAGTGAGCAATATCCAAGCATTGGGTGTTTGAAAAAGTGCAGGAAATGCCAGTCCATTAAACTGATTGATAGCTTGATTGAGATTTATACCATTTTCGTAAAGTTTTTCATAAACAGGTCTAAAATTATCATAGCCTTGAATCCAAGTTTTGCTATTATTGACTGGAATTTGGAAAGTTGTTTTGTCTTCAGTTACGTAATAAGTATCATTGGAAGTTTCAGGGAAACGATAACGCAGTTCCACTCCATCATTGTATGCTCTAAAAGTAACCTGAAATTGACTATTATTAGAGTTATGAAAATTTAACGTGATTTCGTTGGCGTTGTTGCGAAGTTGTAATTGTTTACCAATCGACATTGTATAATTTTCGTCAATAGTTGCCGTTGTGTAATTTTCAAAAGTTAAACCATTGTTAAAAGACTGGTCAATACGAGAAATACCTAAATTAGACGACTCTATAATAGTTTGTGTTTGATTATTTTCGAGATATTCTACGTAGTATTTAAGCGTACCATCGGCTTCGATGCGTTGGATTGTAGCTCGAATTTTATTATTGGGCGAACTTACTTGCCAGGTCTGAGCAACAATGCTGTAAGAAAGAAAAAAAGTATAAAAAGCGGTGTAAATGAATTTCATATATTTTTGATTATGCACTAAATAATGTTCAAAAATATATAAATAAAGCTGCTAAACCAAAACTTCTTTATATTGCATATTATACAAATTTGCGTAAAAACCATCAAGTTTTAGTAGTTTTTCGTGGCTACCTTCTTCCATAATTTGGCCTTTGTCAAGAACAATGATTTTATTGGCTTTTTGAATTGTACTGAGTCGGTGAGCAATGACGATTGAAGTACGTCCACGCATTAATTTATCAATGGCGTTCTGAATCAATTCTTCAGTTTCAGTATCGACTGACGAAGTGGCTTCATCTAATACAATTATTTTTGGGTCATGCACCATTGCACGTACAAACGAAATCAACTGCCGCTGACCAACAGAGAGTGTTGCTCCACGTTCTTGTACGTTATAATCGTAGTCGTTGGGTAGTTGCATAATGAAATCGTGTACGCCTACGAGTTTGGCTGCTTCTACTATTTTTTCTCTAGAAATATTGCTATCGCCCAGTGTAATGTTGTTTTCAATAGTATCAGAAAATAAAAACACATCTTGCAAAACTACGCCGATTTGTTCACGTAAACTGCGTAATTCATATTCCTTTACATCTTGATTATCAATCAGAACTGTTCCTTTATTTATGTCATAAAATCTTGATAATAAATTGATTATTGAAGATTTTCCTGCACCAGTTGCTCCAACAAACGCAACAGTTTCGCCATGATTTACCTTGAATGAAATGTCTTTCAAAACAAAATTTTCATCATTATAGGCAAACCAAACATTTTTGAATTCAACTTCACCATTTAAATTTGCTTTTTTAGAACCGTCATTGGCTGTATAATCATCGCTATCAAGCAATTTCAATATTCTGTCCGTACTGACAATTCCCATTTGGAGGGTATTCATTCTATCGGCAATCATTCTGATTGGGCGAAAGAAAATATTGATAAACATAATGAAAGCCGTAACCGTACCGTAAGTTACCTCGGCGTTAAGCATTTGTTTTGCCCCAAACCAAACAACCAAACCAGTACCCAAAGCCGCAATTACCTCAGCAACTGGATAATAAATTGAATAATACATGATTGACTTAATATTTTCGTCGCGATGTTTGGTATTGATGGCATGAAATTTATCAAACTCAATTTTTTCAGAATTAAAAATCTGCACAATACTCATGCCGGTGATGTGTTCCTGCACAAAAGAATTGAGGCTCGAAACTGCATTTCGCACTTCGTTGAATGATTTTTTAACTTTTTCTTTGAAAACATAAGTGCTCACCAACATAAATGGTATCGTACAAAGGCTAATCAATGAAAGTCGCCAATCGGTATAGAACATTACCGTAATGATAAGAACTAATTGCAAAATATCGCCTGCAATGGCTGCAATACCATCGCTGAAAACATCAGCCAGAGTTTCAATATCAGAAATTATTCGCGTAACGAGTCGGCCAATAGGAGTGTCATCGAAGAATTTTAGGCGTAAATGAAGAATTTTATGGTAAAGCTGAACCCTAATATCACGAATGATATTTTGCCCGAGCCACCCAGCTAAATAAGTATTGGTAAATTGTATTAAAGATTGCACAACCAAAAGACCAATCATAGAAGCCATCATTTTAGCAAGACCTGTATAATTACCTGCTGAAACTGGGCCATCAATCGTTTGGCGAATAAGTAAAGGTAGGGCAGGGGCTAGAGTAGCACCGAGCATGATTGTCAGCACCAAACTATAAAACTTAACATTGTAAGGCTTAATGAATTGGAAAAGTCGTTTTAGAATTTCTAAATCGAAGATTTTGCCAGAGGGTGAAGTTTCGTTTTTTTGTATTTCCGCCACAGATATTATTTGTTGAAAGTATCAATTATTAACCGATTTTGATGCTCAATAGTTTCAAAATGACTTGTTTATCCTGTTAAAACTTGTGCCTATTGAGGCTCAATTGTATCTATTGTGGTAAAGAAATCACAAGCCCAACAACCCATAATCACGCAGCACATTCACTGGCTTATTATAGAAAAACAACTCAAAATCTTCAAAACCAGCTGCTTCGTAGTCTGTTTTTATTTCTTGGAATGTATAAGTTTTTAGTTTTTTTGTGGAAATTTTATCCAGCATTTCAACTAACCAATCGCCTTGAGCTTGGTTAATTTTGATGCTGAAAGTTTCTTTTTTATCGTGAAAAGTAAGATTTGCGGTCTGAAATGTTTGTCCTTTTTTTGTTGTACTTGAATAACTTACCAATGGTTTTTTGCCCAGCCAAACTAATTTTGAGCTAGGTTTTAGCATAAATCGGGACGCCGAACCGTCATCATCTTCGAGCAAGGCATTTTCAATATAATTCTTCGGAACTTTTGTGCGTGGGATCTTAAAGTCAAACCATTCTTGTAGTGGATATTCAAAACAAATTCCGTGCATATAATTTAGCAGAGATTTCTTTAGACCAAAGCTAAATGCCTCATGGTCAGTGCCTTTTGGGTCGGAAAAAACTAAATCATTGTTAGCAAAAGTACCGATAGCATTACTTTCTCGCTGCACCGAAAACTGTTCGGGGTACATTCCTACTGGGCTGTGAGCGGTCATGGCAAACTGGTGCCAAAAGCCCGATTGCAAAGTGCCAATCTCAAACATTTGTCGCACCATTTCAAGCGAATCAATGGTTTCTTGTGCAGTTTGGGTTGGAAACCCGTACATCAGATAAGCATGAACCATGATACCTACCTCAGTAAAATTACGAGTAACTTGTGCCACTTGAGCAACGGTCACGCCTTTTTGAATCAATTCAAGTAGTCGGTCAGATGCTACTTCCAAACCTCCAGAAACAGCAATGCAACCTGAAGCCTTGAGCAACTGACATAAATCTCTACTAAAACTTTTCTCGAATCTGATATTTGTCCACCAAGTTACGGTTAGTTTTCGGCGTAAAATCTCCAAAGCTAATGCTCGCATTAAAGCGGGTGGGGCAGCTTCATCGACAAAGTGAAAACCATTTTCGCCCGTTTGAGCGATCATTTCTTCCATTCTGTCGCAGAGTAGATTTGCTGCAATTGGCTCGTAGATTTTAATATAATCAAGCGAAATATCGCAAAATGTGCATTTTCCCCAATAACAGCCATGAGCCATTGTTAGTTTATTCCAACGGCCATCGCTCCACATTCGGTGCATTGGATTGACGATTTCGATAACCGAAATATATTTATCTAATAGCAAATCGCTATAATCTGGCGTTCCAACTTCCGACTGTTTATAGTCTTTCAGCAAAGAGTTGTTTTTATAAACGACTGCCCCATCTTCTAAAATGAAAGTACGTTTAAATAAAGTTCCCTCATCGGGGCGGTCCGACGTTTCGGCGGACGAAACTAAAATTGCTTCCAATGGAGCCTCACCATCATCAAGAGATACGTAATCGAAAAATTCAAAAACCCGGGCATCAGATAACGAACGCAATTCGGTATTGGCAAAGCCACCTCCCATAGCAACTTTGGTGTTTGGATAGTTTTGTTTTACCCATTGCCCGATTCTAAATGCACTGTAGAGGTTTCCGGGGAAAGGCACTGAAATAACCACCAATCTTGGTTGAATTTCGGCCATGTTTTCTCCCAAAATTTTTAATAATATTATATCAATATAGCTGAAATTTTGCTGTAAGGCTTGATATAATTCATCAAAACTATTGGCCGAACGCCCCAAACGTTCAGCGTAGCGACTAAACCCAAAATGTTGGTCAACGCACTCCATGATGAGGTCAGAAATATCTTCGAGATAGAGCGTTGCCAAATGCTTCGCTTTATCTTGCATTCCCATTGAGCCAAAAGCCCAATCGAGGTCTTCGAGTTGAGCAAAACGAGACGCTTCAGGCAAGAAGTTTTCTTGACAAATTATATGAGAAAGCGTAGGGTTTTTGCCTTGTAAAAATAAAATAACGGTATCAATCGTCTGAATATAATCTTCTTGTAAAGCAATAATCCGCTGAGAGTTTTTTGAGAAAATCTCTGTTTTTTGATTTACAAAGTCGAATAAATCTGTTAAGCCTTTTTTTGAAAACAAAGCCAATATCACCTCAATCCCCAAATCGGCTTGAAAGCATGCAATATTTTTGGTATTCAGAAAACCCTTTATGTAGGCCGTTGCTGGATACGGTGTATTCAGTTGGGTAAATGGGGGCGTTATTGCAAAAACGGTTTTGTTCAAGAAATTAATATTTTATGGTGGCTTTCGCTCAATAATATAAGTATTCCAAATGATTGCACTCTACTAAATTCTAATCTTATTATTGGCTTAAATGCGAGAGAGTTTCCAATGTGCGACTGATTTTAGCAGTGCAATTATTGGCTGAATATCAAAATACTGATTAATTTTCGCTATAACTTTTATGGTTTTTTTTTAAAACTTATAGAAAAGTTTACATCATTAGCTCTATTAAAGGGTAATATTATTATAGCATAAAAAATAAATAATTCAATAAAATTAATCCCGAAGGGATGACATAATCTTTGATGTAATGTCACTCCTTCAGAGTTCTTTTTGTTATTTGTACATTATCTCTGTAATCCTTTCACCTTGAGGGGGTTTTGAGCTAAATAAATTCAAGCAAACAATTCTTTTTGCCAAGGAAAAATTAATAATATTAATTGAATTATTTTATATAGCGGAAATCTTGTCCATCTTCTAATTTCAACAAAATCTCATAATACAAATCAATACAAGACTGAATATCATCTTTATGGCACATTTCTACAGTTGTGTGCATATATTTTTGAGCCAATGAAATCAAAGCGGAGGCTACACCTTCGCCCGAATAAGCAAACGAATCAGTATCTGTTCCTGTAGAGCGGCTAGCAGCTGCACGTTGGAACGGGATTTTTTTCTCCGTGCAAACATCAATCATAAAATTCAAAAGATTATTCTGTACAGCTGGGCCATAAGTAAGTACAGGGCCACGTCCGCAAGCTAAGTCTCCATCAGTTTTTTTATTATACATCGGTGACTGAGTATCATGAATTACATCGCAACAGATAGCCACATCAGGTTTTAATCTGCGAGAAATCATTTCTGCTCCACGTAATCCAATTTCTTCCTGCACTGCATTTACTACATAAAGCGTGAAAGGAAGTTTAATATCATTTTCTTTGAGTTTACGAGCAACTTCGGCAATGATATATCCACCTATACGGTTATCTAGAGCACGACCAACATAGAATTTCTCGTTTAACTCCATCAATGTATCTTCAAATGTAATCACACAACCAACATGGATTCCCATTTCTTCAACTTCGGCTTTTTTTGCGGCACCTACGTCAATAAAAATATTTTTTAATGTAGGTTTTTCCTCGGTGGCTGACTCACGAACGTGAATAGCTGGCCATCCAAAAACACCTTTTACAATACCTTTGGATGTATGAATATTTACTCGCTTCGATGGGGCAATTTGGTGATCAGAGCCACCATTGCGGCGTACATAAATGTAACCGTCTTCATTAATATAATTGACAAACCACGAAATCTCGTCGGAGTGAGCTTCGATAACTACTTTGTAAGGTTGTCCTGGATTTATTACCCCAACGGCAGTTCCGTAAACGTCAACGATTTGTTCGTCAATATATGGTTTTATATAATCTAACCAAATTTGTTGACCCGACGACTCAAAGCCTGTCGGCGAGGCATTATTTAAGTATTCGTAAAGAAATTCAATTTTTTTTTCTGCCATTGTTTGCTGTGTTATATTTTTCCTAATTTTATCTCAAAAGTAATCTTATAGTACGAAAAAACCTTGTTTTTTTTGAAAAATTGAACTTTGGAAAAGCTAATAACCAAAAAAGCATCGCTCAAAATGGCAATGCTTTTTAAAAAATAAACCCTAACCCATAACTATTAAAAACTGCTGTGTCGAACTAACTTCGACTCTAATTTCTATCTTCAATTTGGCTTAAGCATCATTCAATTACGGATCAGCCCCTACATTACATTTAACATTAATCATCCACTTTCAATCATTTCAATTCATCCCTGCTGCTGAAATATCAAGAATCTTAAACTCGGTTCGACGATTAGCTTGATGTTGATCCTCTTTGCACATTACATCATCATCACAATTATTTAACAATTCTGCCTCGCCATAACCCTTTGCTACTACACGTTTGGTATTGATTCCACGAGCGGCCAAATAATCAATAACTGCTCTAGCTCTATAGGTCGATAATTTCATATTGAAGGCATCGCTTGAACGGCTATCAGTGTGCGAACGCACCTCGATTTCCATATTTGGATACTTCTTTAATATCGGGATGAGCTTGGTTTCCAACTCTTTGGCTGCATCTGGTCGGATGAAAAACTGTCCGTAATCATAATAAATGTTTTCCAGTCTGAAAATATCGCCTTGACCCACTAAACCTAAGTTTTGCTCAACAGTTTTCGGGCTTGTGCGAGTTTGTTTTACTTTTCCTAGACTTTCGGTATTAACGGCGTAGAGGTCTTTACTGGCTGTTACCGAATACTCTCCTTCTTTTTTAGGTTGAAATTCGTATCGTCCATCTTTACCGGTTACGATATGTTCTTTAAAACCATCTTTATCATTTTTAAGGGTTACAACTGCCCCTTGTATCGGACGTTGATTTAACTCCGAAACAATCGTTCCTTTGATAATTGGTGCTTTAGATTTTTCTAAATAAATAGTGATTGAAGTCTGATTTTTGAGTGAAGAAGCAAAAGTTCCGTAAGAAACACCGTTTGTCTCATAGCCTTCTTTTAAGGCTTTAAACTCAAAATCAGAACCAGTTTCTAAACAAACTGTTACTTTCCCATCCGAACCTGTCACGAAAAGTTCTTTATTTTCGCCGTTTTTCAACATTCTCACATCAACTGTTTCTAGAGGTTTTTTACTATCAGCATCGTAAACTAAAAGGTTTAGTTGGCGACATCCATGACGAAACGAATAAAGATTATCATCTCCATAGCCTCTTCTGCGGTTTGAACTAAAATATCCGTTCGAACGAGCCCCATTGGTGATTAATCCAAAATCATCTTTTTCAGAATTTATTGGCGTACCGAGGTTTTTAACATCATTTAAAGGAATTCCTTCCTTCATCTCTACATAAAAAATATCTAAACCACCCAGTCCTTCGTGTCCATCCGAGGAAAAATACATATTTCCATTTTCGTCGATATAGGGAAACATTTCATTACCTTCAGTATTGATTTCACGACCCAAATTAACGGGTGAACCCCAATTTCCATCACGGTAATCTACCACATATATATCAGTTCCTCCAAAGCCACCAGGCATATCCGATACAAAATACAATTTGCTTTCATCGGTCGATAAAGCAGGATGTCCGCATGAATAATCGTCACTATTGAAAGACAATTCTTTTACGCCTCCCCAATGTTTATCGTTTTCGGTAGCCATATAGAGTTTTAATTTATTGACACCATCCGAACTTGTGCGGCTGCGACCGTTATTATAGTTATTTCTTGTGAAAATTATTTTTTTATAATCTTTAAAGAAGGTAACAGGTCCTTCGTGATATTTACTGTTAAGTGTTTTGCTGAATTGTTCGATTTTTGAAAGTGGCTTTTCATTTTCTTCGGTAGCCATTGCTTCTAATTTTTCAGAGGTACTAAAAGTCGAGCCTCCTCCCGCACCACTAGCTTGTTTCATCGCCATAATATTATCTTTACGAAGTACGGCAGTATCAGCAAACATAAATAAATCAAGAAAAGGCGTTTGGTTTTGCATGAAAACTCGCTTGATTGCTCTACCTTCTTCTCTGGCTGATACGAATACTAAACCATGCTTATAATACATCGGACTGAAATCTGACTGCCGAGAGTTAAGTGAGTACAGATAATCAACTTTGTAGGTGGCCGAATCTTGATAAAAATGACTATTGTCCATGTACGCTATCGTGAAACGACGGCCACGCATATCGGTCGTTTGTTCTTGACCGTAGCGACTATACATTTTCTGTGATTCTTTATATTTTCCGTTATTGGCCAATGCTTGAGCAAAATATAGATATATTTCGCTTTCAAGATCTTTGCTGAAACGTTCAATTAATTCGACATAAATACGCTCGGCATTTCGAGAATCCTGCACTTTTCGATAGCTGTATGCAAGTTTTGTAAGCGTCTCTTTAATTTCGGGCGTTCCAGTTTTTGCAGTACGAAGATAATCTTCATAATTACGAATGGCTTCAATATAACTCATGTTATCAAAACTGCGATTAGCAGCTTTCAAACGACCATTCTGAGCGAAGGTTTGTTGAGCTATTATGATAATAAAAGCCAATTTCCAAATACTGTATTTTTTCATGAGCAAAGCACTTTTAAACTTTTCAATAAAATGAATATAATTCAAGCACGTAGTGATTTTGTAGAAAAAAATTCTTTCAAAACTCGTGCCAAATAAGAAAATGGTTTTGTAAATTGATTAAAGTGTAGTGTTTGCAGAGGAAGGAGAAAATATCTTTCTGTAGGACTGTAGGAGAGAAATTTATTCAAAAGATTGATAGTGAATGATATAAAGTAGTCCGATGTCAATATTCTACAGTTCAGGCTAACATAAAATAGTGTCTATTAGTTTTTTATGAAAAACATATTTCTCGATGAAGTATACCCAAGTACTTAGAAGAGTTTTTATAAAAGGGGATGCATTAATTTAGATGATTTGAGGATAATAATAAAGAATCTAAATGTCTAAACTACTTCAACTTTAAGCACTTTTTTAGTACTCTCTGTTAATTTGAATCTATTGTCGGCTCGGTGATTGATTATCCAAATTGTAGCATCTATTGAAGTGAGTAGAAATGTGCTTTTTTTAAGATAGAGCGAAATTTTTTTATCAATCATAAAGTCTGAAATTTTCTTTTTTCCTTTCATTCCGAATGGGATAAACCAATCACCTTCTTGCCATTGGCGAAGTGTAATCGGGAAAGTGATTTTATCAAAATCGGCAAAAAGAATGGCATTGTTTCTTTCAAAATTTGTTTCAATTTCTTCGATATTTAATACCGAAAATCTTAATTTATTATCTAAATAAACAAAGGTTTGACCTTTGTTTATTTCGTCTAAACTGATACTCATGGAAATCGTTTTTTCTGACGCTGAAGTCGGGCTAATTATTAGGTCTTCTCTATCTTTCAAAAGCGTAAAATTTTCTGAATAAAACATTTTTCCCGAAAGTCCATCGAGCGAATTGAAAATTTCTTTCGATTGAAAATAATTAAAACCAAATTCTTTCAACAGTTCTTCCAAATAATAATTAGCTGACTGCCAATGTTTTATATTGACAATTTTCAAGAAAAAAATACCGTTTTCTTCCCGAATAACCGTGGTTTTGAAATGGCTAAGATTCTTGCGAAAATCGGCTTCGAGCGAATGAAAACGCTGGAGGTTACGGGCAAAAGTTTCATCAAGATTTGGATTGATTTTCTTTAATAATGGCACAACTTGATTTCGAATTAAATTTCGCTGATAATCATTCGAAGCATTACTGCTATCTTCTTGCCAAGATAGATTTCTCTTGGTCACATAATCATCAATTTCTTTCCGAGAGGCAAAAAGCATTGGACGAATAATATACCCTTTCTTTGCTGAAATTCCCTTCAAGCCCGAAATTCCTGTACCTTTCGTGAGATTAAGCAACACAGTTTCGATGCTATCGTTGAGGTGATGAGCTGTTGCGATATAATCAAAATTCAATTCTTGTCTCATATTTTCGAACCATTCATATCGTAATGTTCGAGCCGCCATTTCAATCGAAACTTTGTTTTTCTTAGCGTAAGTTTTTATATCGAATGTTTTTGTGTGAAAAACTACTTTGTTTTCTTTACAAAGATTTTCTACAAAAATTTGGTCATCGTCTGAGTCTTTTCCTCTTAGTTGGAAATTGCAATGAGCAACAGCAAATTGGTAGCGGCCGTCGCTAAGGTTAGGCTCAAGAAGGTTTGCCCCACAAAATAGGTCAAGCATAACTACTGAATCTTTGCCTCCACTGACAGTTAGTAAGACTTTTTCTGAAGGCTCGAATAATTTTTGCTCGTTAATATATGTTAAGAAGGCATGAAGCATGAATGCAATTACGTAATTTTGTAAACAAAATTAGAAGTTTCAATCGAAGATGATTAAAAATATTATAAAAAAGTATCATTTCAGCTTAACATCTACCAAGTTTTACACAGAGGCGGGGCTTGTTGTATTTGGACTTTTGTTGATTTCGTTTTTTTCTCATGCCCAGAAACCTCTCAACCCTCCGCCACCGCCGCCTTCTGGTTCACAAATTAATTTATTGAGTGCAGATAGTTTGGTGGGTGTAAATCAATTGCCTTATTATACGCGTAAGTTTTTGGGAAATGTCTCTTTTCAGCACCGTGGAGCAATTTTGTATTGTCAAAGTGCTACTCATAACGAAACTTCTAACACACTTGAAGCTTTTGGCAAAATTAGAATCGTACAAGGTGACACATTAACAATTACCGGTGATACACTTTATTATGATGGCAATACTCGTTTTGCTCGTGTGTTGGGAAAAAAGGTAGTTTTAACCGATAAAAAAGTAACCCTCACGACTCGTGTAGTAGAATATGATATTCAGAAAAACCGTGCATATTACCCCGTACATGGTGTAATCGTACAAGATTCCAGTATTTTGAAGAGTGAAAAAGGTTTTTACAATACCCGAAGTAAGATTTTTAATTATAAAGAAAACGTCGAAATCACGAATCCGAAATATACCATCATGTCGGATAGTTTACAGTATAATGCCCGAACCAAAATGGCACTTTTCAAAGCTCCAACGCTTGTCAAAAGCAAAGATGGCGATATTGTGGCCAATGCAGGAAGTACCTATAATACAGAAACACAACAATCGAATTTTAAAGGTCGCTCAAAAATTGTCAATGAAGATTATACTCTTACGGGCGATACGCTTAATTTCGACCAAAAGACCGAATCAGGTTTTGCGAAAGGAAACGTAGAATTAGTCTCGAAAAAAGACAAAATTATTTTAAATGGAAAAGTAGGCTTGCATGATGGCAAAATTGGTTTCACAAAAATCATGGGCAATGCCTTGATGCGTAGTACGGCCGAACGAGACACGCTGTTTCTGAGTGCCGACACACTTTATGCCTATGAGCGAAAAGATAGTTTGGTTGCAAAATCGGATACCGTAAAACAAACCAAGAAAGAAGATAAAAACACCGCCGCCAAAATGGAGAAATTGCTGGCGTTTGGACACGTAAAAGTTTATCGCTCAGATATTCAAAGTCGCTGCGATTCACTGCTTTACGATTTGAAAGATTCGGTTATTCATTTTTTCTCCAAACCAATTATCTGGAGTGATAAAAATCAATCTGAGGCTGACACGATTCATGTATATATGAAAAACAACAAAGTGAGTCGAATGAACATGATTAACAATGGCTTTGTGATTGCGAAAGATACAGCACTAAATTTTAATCAAATCAAAGGTCGGAAGATAACGGCATCGTTTAATGCACAAACACGTATAGAAAATGTCTTGGTTGAAGGCAACGGCGAAAGTATTTACTACGCACTCGACGAAAAAAATAAATTAATAGGTGTTAATCGGGTTGAATGTAGTAAAATGAACATGAAGTTTAAGGAAAACCAAGTAAACAGAATTTCGTTTTTGGGTCGCCCTGATGCCAAGCTTGTTCCTCCTGCTGAATTGACAAATGATGGTAACCGTTTAGATGGTTTTGAGTGGCGAGAAAAGGAAAAACCAACGAAAGCCGAAATACTTGGACTGAAACTTATGGATAAAAAAGTCGATTTAAAGCCTATTTTGGAAGCTAAAAAGTAGTCGAACGAAAAAAAGTTTATTTTTATTGCAACCTTTTACCATAAAAGTAAGTCTAATATAAAAAGTTTAGTTTTGATTTAAACAATATTCTCGTATATTTGTATTGTCCACAAAAATATACGTGCTAAAAAGCATAAAAATTAGAGTATTTATGGTTAAAAATATACAGAAATATTTATCAGTATTGATTGGAGTTGTTATCTTATCCAACGTTGCACTTGCTCAAGTTGAGAAAGGAAAGTCACGTTTGGATATCGGTAAGAAGCCCACAACGACTGCTAAATCTATTCTTCCCAAAACGGCGTTTGTGAGCAAACCAATGCCTTCGGAGGTGAGATTAAACAAGCCGTTGGTAGTGAATCAGTACTTCCGAAATGCCTTGTTGAACGGTTCAGCGAAACCGGTAATTACCAAAACTTCAAATAGTGAAATTCCTTCAACTATCGATAGAAGTATTGGTGGAAACGAAAATAGTGATAAATTGTATTCGAGCGAAAAAATAACAGTATCGAATATTTATCCAAACCCTGCACACGATTACGCAACCATAGACTATACGATTACGGGAAACTTAAACGAAGCAACAATGTCGTTTTATAACTTACTCGGACATGAGGTTGCTAACTATGAATTAGATAAATTCGAGCGTAAACTAAAAGTTCAAACAACCAATTGGGATTCGGGAATTTACTTATATCAACTGGTAATTGATGGCAAAAAAGTAGTCACAAAAAAGCTTTTAGTTAGACATAACTAAAAATTTTAAAATATTTTAAAAGTCGGATAATTACTTTATTTATAAGTTCTTATCCGACTTTTTGCTTTAAATTAAAAGTGAAAACTATGAGCAAACTTTATTTTTAAAGAAAATATTTAATATTTACAAAATCATATACACATAATTCCAAAAAAAATGGCATTACCTAATGTTTTTACCAAGGAAGTCTTAACAGATATTATTGATCGAATCGGTCATTTAGATTCAGATTCTCAACCAAAATGGGGAAAAATGAGCGTTGCTCAAATGTTGGCTCATTGTGGCGTTACTTACGAAATGCTATATGACGATATTCATCCAAAATCCAATTTTTTGATGAAATTTATACTAAAAACTTTTGTCAAAAAAGTTGTTACTAACGAAGTACCTTACAATCATAATTCATCAACTGCATCACAATTTATTATCAAAGAAACCAAAAATTTTGAAGTTGAAAAGAAACGTTTGACTGATTTTATCACAAAAACGCAACAACTTGGCGAAAATCATTTTGATGGAAAAAATTCTCATTCATTTGGGGTGATGAATAAAACAGAATGGAATAATATGTTTTATAAGCACTTGAATCACCATCTAAACCAATTTGGGGTTTAGTAACAAAATTCTTTTTTAAGATGCTAAACACAACTTTACCTATCAATCGAATTGCGGTTTCGACTTTCTTTTTTTGATTGGATTTTTATAGGCTTTTTGGAGTTTGTACTGATGGCTGGAATTTTGGTTTTTATTTTGAGAAAGAAATTGTTTGAATGATTTTATTTAGAAATCTTATATATTCCGGAGAAAATCATCAAACATCGTTACTCTCCGAAAGCCTTTCTTTTTTAGTCCCGTTAAAAGAGGTTTATCTCTTGTGAGTAATGGTAAATCTAATTGAATCGCTAAGGCTAAATAGGCGGTATCTTTTATATCAATGTCATTTAGCAAAAGATTTGATTTTTCGAGAGATTCTAAACTTAGAATGTAATTTGGTAAGACTGTGATTTTTGAAAAAACTAAAATTGACCACTTGAAAAATTCGTCTTCATTCATTTTAGTACGAGATAGAAGTTGAGATTTGTATTTCTCAATTTCTACTAAAACAAATTCGGGTAAATAAAAGTCATAAAATTCTAAAATAGGCTTATAACTTGCATTACCGCTTATAAGCATACTCATCAGAATATTGGCATCTATCACATATTTTGTCATCAGATAAGAAACTTACTTTTTTCTTGTTCCCAAGCTATGTTTCGTGATAGTTGCCATTGCTCATCATTCGTAAGTTCAGACTTTTCCAAATCTGTTAAAATATCTTTTGCAGAAGCCTTTAGTTGAAGTTTCTTTAAGTGTTCTTTTAAATAATTTTCTATCTGATTATAACCAAGCGTTTGTACAAATGCTTCGTCAAGTTGTAGCTTAAATTCAATCATAATATTTATTTATAAATCTAATTTAATCATATTTTATATTAGAACCAATTTTTTAGATTAATCTTACAAATCCCCACTCGCTTTTTTATATCTTACACTTGCTACTAAGAAATTAAAAATACTACTCAGGTATTGGTTTTCAGCGTTTTGTAGTGAATATTCTGAGTTTTTTAAATCCGAAATCACGATTACGCCTTGCTCGAATCTAAATTTATCGGTTTCCAAAATCTGTTGGGCGAGCGTGATGTTTTTCTTGGCTTCTTCCAGATTGAGTTTTGATTGCTGTAAAGTATTCCAAGTGCTTTTTGATTCGTAGTTAAAATCATTTCTTAAACGCTCCATATTCAATTGATTGATTTGCTTACGAACCAAAAAATCTTGACTTGAAAGTTTTGCTTGCTTGCCATCAAAAATCGGTATGTTTGCACGAATACCCACATAATTTGCTGTAAACCAAGTTCCACCTGCAAAAGGATTGAAAGTATCGGAAATTTGAAATGCCGAATAATTTCCATAAGCTGATACTGTTGGTAAATTTCTGCTTTTTTGTTTTTGAAGATTCAGTTCATTCAATTGCAGATTAATTTCTTCGGCCTTTAATTCAGTACGTTTGTCGGTATTTGTTTGAGCATCAATGATTTGAGAGTAATTTAGAATAGAAGTTAAGTCTTCGTCTGGTTCGGCTTTATAGTTGATATTTAACTGATATTGAAGCGTGACCAAGCTCAATTCATAATCTTGATCGTTTTTAGTTTGAGTAAGTTTCGCATTACTGACATCGAGTGTAAATTTATCCAAATCATTTTTTAGAATCGTGCCTTGTTCAAATTTTACTTTTGCTGCATCTAAATAAGCGTTGGCTCGTTGCATGGCAATTTCTGACAATCGTAATTTTTCTTTGTTAAAAACCGCTGAAAAGTAAGCCTCTGTAATACTTTGTTTTAGATTGATTTTTTGTTGCTCAAGCGTATTTTTTTGAGCTTCTGTTTGCGTATCATTTACCAAACGGTCGATTTTTTTGTTGGCATCATACACTTTCTGCTCGGCTTGTATAGCAAATGTATTATTGAATGGGCGACCAAATTTCACAATCGTTTGCGATTCATTTGAGCCTGGTAGGGCGAAAGGCAAAATAGTAGTTTGAAGTTGAGTATTCCAACGTACATCACCGCTTGCACTCAATTGCGGAAGCCATTTAGCTTTGATTTTAACATTTTCGCTGCTTGCAATCTGAATATTTAAGGCCTGAGTTTTTAACTCAATCCGATTTTCGATACCTTTCTGAATTGCTTCATTGAGCGTGATTTTCTGAGCAAAGACAGTAAAACTTTGCAGATAAAAAGTAGTATAAATAACAACTCCAACAATTATTTTTCTCATATCTTTTATATTTTCCCAAATCTAAAAACCTTATTTGGATGAATGTTTTTTTTCTAGCTAAAACGGAAAAAATAGGTAATAAAACTGTGAAGTTTAAGTTCTAAACACAGCGGCTGGTTCGAGTTTTGTGATTTTCCGCATGGCCAAAAGGCTCCCCAAAATAGCAATAAACAAAGTTACACCAATCAGAAAAACGACTAAACCAAAAGTGACTTGAATATTTAGGCTGGTTTTGGTGGCTTGCACGAAACCAAAAAGCAAAAAATAGGCAACAAAAAATCCAACGATTGAGTAAATTGTTGCTTGCCATAGAATCAATTTTCTAATCACGCCATTGGTGCCGCCAATCGCTTTAATAGTGCCATAATCTTTAATGCGATCGTTCACAGCCGAAAACATCGTAAGCCCAACAATCGCAAAACCTGTGATTATTGCAAAAACCACCAAAAGCCCAAATGATGCCACAATTCCGCTATTCAGGGCAAAATATTTAAGACTTTCGTCGGTATAAGTTTTACCCTCAAGTGCTTTCACACCTGGGATTTCTTTGTTTATTGCTTTAATTACTTGTTCGATGTCCGTCTCATTTTGCCATTCTACCAAAAATGCAGATGCTTTTGTTGTTGGAATTTTGCAGAGTTTTCTGGCTCGTTCAACAGTTGTAAAGCCATAAGCTACACCCAAACCTTTTGCTCCTTTGGTTTGGCCAACTAATACTACTCGATTGCCATTATACTCGAAATGGTCGCCCATTTTTATATTTTTATTCAAAATAGCATCATAAGAATCTGTGATTATTGCTCCTTCTTGCAGTAAATCTTGCAGGTTTCCGATGGCAAAATTCCACGGGCCTCCAGCATACGATGGTGCTTGAGTGCCTATCATTGTGATATTGGTCTTGGTGCCATTGTTAAACTTGGCACTTCCACCGCCAACAATCAATTGATTAACTTTTTTAATGCCCGTAATACTCATTAATTCTCTGTAAATACGCATATCAAGGAGCGGTAAATCGCTGACTTGCTGACTTTTATCGCTTATAACCCAAATGTAGTTTTGGTTGAATTTTGCCAATGAAATTGTGCTATTCAAAAGCGAGAAACAAATACCAATTTGTTGTCCAATCAGAAATACAGAAAGAATGATTCCGAATAAAATACCAAACATTTTGGCTTTGTCGTACCACATAAATTTGAATGCTTCTGTTAACATATTCTTTGGAGCAATTCTATAAAATTGCTCATTAATATTTTTTTATTGGGCTAAAAATCATCACTTTAACAAAATTATACAGTCAACTCGACTGCCGATAAGTGGCATTTTTCCTGACTCTAATCTTATCGAAACATCACGAACTCGTCGGTCTTCTTGCTCAGTTGATTGGTCTTTGAAAAGTGATTTTTGTTTCAAATAATCGGCTGTGTAACTTACAGAGCCATGAGCGATTGTATCACCAGTTGTTTGTGAAATAATGAAAGCTTTTTGTCCGATTTGTATTTTTTCGGCGTACAATTCGTCAACTTCAGTTTTTGCGATTAGGGAGCCTTTAGGTGCAAATTCCGCTATTTGAGTTGTATTATTTACGTAATCTCCTGTTTTTACAGCGACTTTTAATACTTTTCCAGAAACCAACGAATTAACTTTTTTTTGACTAACAATCGTTCTAAAATAACTAATATCGGCTTGTAATTCGTTTATTCTGCTCTTTGATTGCTCAATATTGGCAGCGGATACTTCTACTTCTTTCATTAATTTATCAACCATAGCTTTGCTATCTTCAATTGCTTGTTTGGTTTGGGCATTTCCTTCAAATAATCGTAGGTTTCGTTCATAGTTATCACGAGCATTTTTTAGGTTTACTTTTGCAGCTTCTAGATTGGCTTGAGTTACTGCAATCGCAGCTTTTTGCGTACCAATTTTACTTTCCGACTGAATCAGTTGGGCATTTTCGATGCTATTTTCAATCATTAATAAACTTTGACCTTTCTGCACAATTTGATTTTCTTCGATTAAAACCACTAATACTTTTCCATTTGTACCTGCGGTCAAATTCAAAATGCCATTTTCGGGTTCAATGCGAGCAACACCCAAAATTTGATTATTGGTTGAAGGTATTTTTGAAAGTGAGTCAGCCTTAGCTTTTTCGGCTTCTTCTTTCTCTTTTTTATTGCAAGAGCTTAATAATGTGATAGTTACGAAGAAAAAAAAGTATTTTTTCATAATATAAAATTCGATGGACGATGTTTTTTTATTTTATTTAGTGAGCTTTTTGGTCAAAAATCTCAGTTGCAATACCATTTTTTACCTCTACAACACGGTCGGCGTATTCTTGTAGGCGAGGGTCGTGTGTTACTACTGCTACTGATTTACCTTGTTTGGCTAAGTTCCGAAGTTCGTTCATCACGACAGTCAAAGAATCTTTATCGAGCGAAGCCGTTGGTTCATCACAGAGAATCAATTTTGGATTTGTAACCAAAGCCCTTGCAATGGCAATTCGCTGTTGTTGACCACCAGAAAGTTCTTTTGGTAAGTTCTTTCGCCGGTCGGTCATATCTACAACTTCTAAGGCTTTTTGTACTCTTTTTTTGATTTCTGAACTTGAAACCCCTTGAAGTTTAAGTGGTAAACTTACATTGTCTTCAGCGTTGAGTGGAGCAAGTAAATTGAAACTTTGAAAAACAAATCCTATTGTATTGAGGCGAAGTTTAGCCAAATCATTGGTTTTAAGGTCATTGATATGCTTTCCATCCACCCACAAATCCCCAAAAGAAGGATAAATAACACAACCTAATAAAGAAAGTAGCGTGGTTTTTCCCGAGCCTGATGGTCCAATAATAAGCATTAATTCGCCTTCGTTGAGTTTTAAGGATGTTGCTTGAAGTGCCACGATGGTTTGATCGCCAGTTTGGTATTGCTTTCCTGCACTTTTTAGTTCTGCAATCATTGTTTTTTGAGGCTTTTATTTAAAACAACTTTTAGCAAAAGTGGTTTTTTACAAATTTAAACTTATTAATACAAATATCAATCTGAATTTTCAATGTAATAGTGAGAAACTCTCCATTTTTGGTATTTTGGCTTAACAATCATTAACAATATTTAGAACAAACCCTTTATTAAGATTTTACATCTAAGTATTAGATTCAAATAATTATGGAAGTTTAATAACATAAAAACCAAAATAAGACTGACTATGAAAAAGCTAATGATTTCTGCAATGTTTGGTAGCAAATGCTGCTGTGGCTTATGCACAAACAAGAAATTATGCTCGTAAATACGAAAGTAATAATTATGCTTACAAGACGAAGTGGTAATGACTATCGTGGCAACGAAAATAGACGTTATGAAAGAAACGATAATTATTGTAGATGGGGCTATGATAAAATTGATAGTTATCAGCGTGAGGCTCGCCGCCAAATTGTTTGGAGAATTGGAAGTGGGCGAATTACTTCTCGTGACTCAATACGTTTATTACGAGAAGTAGAGGCTATTGAGTACAAAGAAAATCGTTACAAGCGTGATGGTAATTTAGTCCCATGTGAACGACGTGATTTGATAGAAGATTTAACAGTCTTGAACCGATGTATAAATTGTGAAAAACGTGATGGCGACGTGTAACTTACGAAGACTTCAGTCGAGGAAATCATGGAAATGACCTTGGCGACGGCCGATATATTAGAGGATATTGATTTGCCCACAGTTGAAAGTCGGCAGTTTATAGAAAAAAGTCTTGTGAGTTTATTGCTCGCAAGACTTTTTCTGTTTACGCAAATTGAAGTCTGAAAACTGCCAACTATCAAACTTCTTCGGTCTGTAATTGTTTTTCGTAGAGTTCTCGATAAGCTCCGCCTTTTTCGTATAGTTCGTCGTGCGTACCTTGTTCTACTACCTCTCCATTGTCAAGAACCAAGATTTTATCGGCCAGTTTTGCTGAAGAAACTCGGTGAGAAATAATCACCGAAGTACGATTTTGCATGATGCGTTGTAGGTTATTCAAGATGATATTTTCGGTGTTGGTATCAACTGCCGAAAGACAATCGTCTAAAATTAAAATCTTTGGTTCGCGGGCAATCGCACGAGTAATTGAAAGCCTTTGTTTTTGTCCACCCGAAAGTGTAATACCTCTTTCTCCAAGTCTTGTTTCAAATTTTTCGGGGAAATCCATAATATTTTGATACAAATCGGCATCTTTTGTAGCTTGAATTACTTGCTCATTAGATAAATTTGGCGAACCAAATTTGGCGTTATTCATAATCGTATCTGAAAATAAAAATACTTCCTGCGGTACATATCCCATTTGACTACGCAAGTACTGCACATTATAATCTTTTATCGAAAAGCCATCAAAAAGTAAGTCTCCTTTGGTGGTATCGTACATTCTTACAATAAGATTTGCAATTGTACTTTTTCCCGAACCTGTCGTGCCAAGAATCGCAACTGATTCACCTGCTTTTATATCAAGATTGAAGTTTTTGAGTGCTTGAATGCCCGAATCGGGATAAATAAAATCAATGTTTCGGAAGCTGATATTTCCTTCGATTGGCTTTGTGATATTTTTTATGGAAACGATTTCAGATTTTATATTCAGAAATTCATTAATACGTTTCTGAGAAGCGGCTGCACGTTGAATTTGGCTCGATGTCCATCCCAAAGCAATGAGCGGCCAAGTGAGCATGAACACATACATGATAAATTCCGTAATATTTCCAGGTGTTAATCTTCCCGCAATGATTTCTTGTCCCCCCACATACACACATAAAACAGTACTTAAACCAATAAGTAGGGCAATGGTCGGAGAAAAAAGAGCATCGACCTTAGTTAATGCCAAAGATTTTGATTTATAAACATCACTTTCTGCCGTAAAGCGTTTGGCTGAATCTTCTTCACGGGCGAAAGCTTTCAATACTCTGATTCCTGAAAAGGCTTCTTGTACGAAAGTTGAAAGATTAGAAAGGCTCTTTTGAATTTCCTCCGAACGCTTATTCATGGTACTACTTACGAAAAATATACTCGCCGAAAGTACTGGCATTGGCAGCAAAACCCACCAAGTAAGACGAGTATTGACCGAAAACATATAGCTCAAAACCATTATTACCAGCACAAACATATTCATTAAATACATTAGCGATGGGCCAACGTACATTCTGACTTTTCCAACATCTTCTGAGATTCTTGCCATTAAATCGCCTGTATTGTTTTGGCGGTAAAAACTCAGTGGAAGACTCTGATAGTGAGTGTAAATTTCGTTCTTCAAATCAAACTCTATATGCCGAGACATCACAATGAGCGTCTGACGAACGGCAAAAAGGAAAATTCCTTTCGAGATAGCCATAATGAGAATCAACAAACCGTAAATACCGATGCTGGTCGTGAAAACTTCGTACATGGTTTTTTGTGTCTGCGAATTGTCAAAAAGAAAGTAAACATCAATCGTCTCTTTCACCAAATCCAGGGCATGACGCACAATTTGGGCAGGAATAATGCCAAAAAGATTGGAAACGATGGTGAAAATGATACCCAAAATCAAATACCATTTGTATTTCAGAAAATATTTATTGAGATAAGCGAGATGTTTCAAGAGTTATGAGTTATTTGTGCTGAGTTCTGAGTTGGTTGACTCATAAATTTTTAACAACGATTTTTTGAAAATTGTTGCAATCTGAGCTTTTTTACTCAAAATTTTATCTCGCAGCGATAATCATTCCTAGACCAATCACATAGCACAAAAGCATGATGTTGAGTATGGTTGATGTGCCTTTTGGTGCGTTTTTGAATTCTTTCCAAATATAAATCCCCCAAATTGCCGCTACGATTGTTGCTCCTTGTCCTAAGCCATAAGAAATTGCTGGGCCAGCTTTTCCAGAAGCAATGATATTAAACGACATTCCATTGCACCAAATTATTCCGCCCAAGATTCCCATTAAGTGATTTTTGAATGAACCATTGAAATAATCTGTATAACTAACTGGTTTTCCTTCAAATGGACGTTTCATTAAAAGAGTGTTAAATAGAAAATTGCTCAATAAAACACCAATCGCAAAAAAGAAAACGGCAGTATATGGACTCAACTTTCCTACCTCAGGAACATTAAAAACAGGAAACATTGAAGCCGCCACATATTTATAGAAATAACCCATCAGTATCCCCGCCACAACTGACAGCACTAAACCTTTGGTCGAAACGCTGCCTTGACCACTTTGCATTTTTCGGTAAGCATTAGCATTTAGTAAAATTGCCAAAACAATTAATGCCATTCCGCCAAAAAGTAGTGTTTTATCACCCACTGGATTGTCTAAGTAATTGACTATTACGCCAATAACCAAAGCCAAACCAATACCTACTGGAAATGCTACCGACATTCCGGCAATCGTGATGGCTGCAACGAGCAATATATTAGCGGCATTAAAGATAACTCCTCCGATAATGGCCGACTGAATACTTTGACTATTAGCCTGTTGTATGTCGGTCAAGAAACTTCTGCCACCTTCGCCGAAGCTACCAAATGTAAAAGCGAAAATGAGTGAAGCTATTAAGATTCCAAAGACATAGTCCCAGTAAAAAGCCTCAAAACGCCAATCTTTTGAAGTGAGTTTTTGTGTATTTGCCCACGAACCCCAGCAGAGCATCGTGACCAGCGTAAATAAAACAGCAAGGGTATAATCCTGAATGATGAACATGGATTTGAGAATTTACGATTAACGATTTACGAATTTGGAGTGACGAATCAAAAACGACGATTTGAAGATGAAATTCGTCCTTCGTCATTCAATATTTGTCATTTCTTTTTATAGGGCCCAAATGTACCAATGGTCATTTGTTGCTGTGGTTTGCTTGAATACCAGATTAATTCTGATAAATAGCAAATTATTTGAGGGTCGGGGTTCAATAATTTTAGTTTTACTTTGTGAGGTGCATCGCTTAGTTCGTATTTCCAGCAAATTTCGTGGCGACGAGTAGTAAATCTGACTGGAAGTTTGGCTGTTTCGTGCAATTTCCCATCAACATATACTTCAATTTGGGCAAATTTTTCACTTTTCGAGTCCCACGAACTGCCTTCTTTTGGTTTGGCTTCTCCTTTGACCACAAAGCCATTTCCTTCAAAATCTAATTCGATTTCATTTTCTAAATTTTTACCAATCCATTTTTTATCGAGTGGGTATTGCCCTTTAAAACTCTCCTCAAATCTAACGGTCTGTGGAAGTTGGCTTTTAATCGTAATCATATCGCCTGAAACTTTACCGCCATTTCGTTCGATGTTTTGTAAAGCGTGTTTTGTGCCGATTTCATATACATCATTGAGTGAAGTGGAAGTATATTTAAAATCCATGTCTTCGATTGCTTTCAAACCCAATTTCCAGTATTCGGGAATGGCTTTATAGCCCAACATTGCCCCCAAAATACCGCCTGCCGAAGATGGATTACAGTCAGCATCTTGTCCACAACGGGTGGTGATTTCCATTGTTTGGGTAAAATCGCCTTTTCCGTAAAGCAAGCCTAAAACTACATAAGCCGAATTGATGGTTGCATCAATATTGAAAGGTGCAAAAACGCCATCGGGACAGCCAATGTCATTTGTCCATTTTTGTTGTAGTTCAAACCAAGTTTTTTTCCAATTATCGGGATACATTTTGTGCCATTTTATTACATCGGCAATACATTTATAATATTGAGATTCCTTCGGAATTGTCTTTAGTGCCTCGTTTACAACATAATTGATGTCATTTGAAGTCAATGCCAATGAATACATTGCTCCTATATAAACGCCACCGTACCAGCCATCGCCATAGTTCATGATATGTCCAATTTTATCAGAAATCTTCGAGGCGGTATTTGGCATTCCAGGCGACATCAGTCCAGCAAAATCTGCTTCAATTTGGTAATCAATGCAATCGGCGTGCGGATTATTGTGCCAATGTCCTGAAGCAGGTGGCATAATGCCTTGCAAAATATTATAACGAGCCGCTTGGTTGGCGTGCCAAAGCATATAACCCGCATTGGCATAAGATTTGGCGTGCGATTCGACGGGAGCGTCGAGTCCTTCACGCTCGAAAACTTCAACGAATGTCAAATCCATATAAAGGTCATCATAAACCCCAGGGTTATTAGTCATTGTTTTTTGAAGTAGTCCATCATACCACGGGATTTTCTGGTAGTCATTAATCATTGTTCCGTTGAACTTGAATTCAACTGGAGCTCCGAAAGTTACGCCGATGGTTTGGCCTGCCCAACCACCCATGATTTTATCTTTGAGTTTTTCTTTACTCATCGTTATAATTTTTTGAGCATAAGTAATTGTAGATAAAAGGCAGAAAATAATTGGTAAAAGTTTGTTTTTCATGTTATGGTTGAGTTTTTATATTTTTTATTGTCGTTTGATATATTTATGCTGTGCGAAGTATGCTACTTCGCACGAGTGTATTTCGTTCTGCCGAACGACTTTTTTTTGAATAACTTCAGGAGATGTTAAAACACCTCCGCAAAGAAATATTCTTCGCAGAGCGGAATTTTAGTTTTTTAAATTTTCATGTGGGAAATAAATACATTTTTCTCGGTCAACACTTCCATAATATATGTGCCTTTGATAAATTAAATTTATTGTTTTATTCTCATAAATACAAGATATTGCTGGCTTCCAAATAGGCATACAATAAAGTGCACATTTTATTTCATTCGTTACAATCGAAGGTTGCCCATTTTCCTCTACTTTTATTTTAGATAAAGTCCCATCTTTTTCCACAACAAAACTAAACAAAACTGAGCCGTTTAATTTATTCGCTTTATAAGCAGGACACATATATTTCTTCATATAAAATGCCATTTTTTTATCACCTCCAGGAAAAGATGGTGGTGAACCTTGTTCACAAACACCTAAATAAACGGTAGTATCAGTAGTGATGGATATATTTTCATCAGTCTGTGAAAACGCAATTGAATTTATCAAGAATAAAAAAAAATATATAAGGTATTTTTTCATGTTTTATGTAAATCTAATTCAGGATAAGATAGACGGTATCGCCCAGACGGCAATTAATTTATTTTTGTTATGAATTCACCTCACTTCTTAGCGGAGCAGAAGCCTGAGCTCCCATACGAGTAACTGAAATGGCTGCTGCTTTACAGGCAAAATCAATGGCTTGATCTAAATCATTTCCTTCAGAAAGTGCAACCGCCAAAGCACCATTAAATACATCACCTGCGGCAGTGGTGTCAACAGCTTGAACTGTAGGAGCTGCAATTAATAGATTGGTCGTCGAATTGTGCAAATATGCCCCCCTTGAACCAAGCGTAATAACGACGTTTTTTACACCTTTTTCGTGAAATTTGAGTGCGGCCTGTTCAGCCGTTTCGAGGTCTATAACTTTTATTCCTGTGAGTAATTCGGTCTCGGTTTCGTTGGGAGTGATAATGTCGAGGTACTGGAAAATAGTTTCGTCGAGCATTTGTGCTGGGGCAGGGTTTAAAATTACTTTTGCTCCAATTTCATAACATTTTTTGATGGCAAATTCTACGGTCGGAATCGGTATTTCGAGTTGCAGTAAAACGGTATCATTTGCCGAAATTTGTTCAATTGCTTTTGCTACTTCTGATATTTGTAAATTTCCGTTTGCCCCCGAAGCCACGGCAATGCTATTTTCGCCTTTGGCATCAACCAAAATCAAAGCCACGCCCGACGGGTTTTCTAAATCTTTAAAAACAAAATCGATACTAATACCTATATCTCTAAAACCTTGAACGGCCTGTTTGCCGAATATATCATCACCAACTTTACTAACAAAAGTTACATCTGCATCCAGTTTTGCTGCCGCTACTGCCTGATTTGCTCCTTTTCCTCCCGCATTCATCAGAAAAGTTCCTCCAAGAATAGTTTCTCCTGCGGCTGGTAATTTTTCAGATTTTACGACCATATCGGTATTTGAACTCCCAATAACAAATATTTTATGTTTCATCTTCCTAAATTCTGCTTTAAATAAACATCCATGATTCGCTTCAAAAACTCATCGGTATTGATACTTACGCCAATTTCGGCATTGGGAGTTTTGGTTTTATCAATGCGAGTATAGCCTTTGTCATCAACTTCTACAAACATTTTTTCTGTTTTGAATAAGTCAGGGTAAAGTGCCATGCCGATAGCAACGGCATCGAAAAGTGTAGGAGTTGCGGTATTTGTCCAAAGAGTTTTGAGTCCACAAAGGGCGTTTGTGAGCGGGCTTTGGCGGTAAAGTAATCTTTCTTGCATCATTTTATCCCATTTTACAAAAGCAGTTATGTCAAGTCCTGCATAAACGATGTTCGCTCCTGAATTGACAAATTTTTTGGAGGCTTCAATATCTACTTTAACATTCTATTCGGCGTTGATGGTTGGGCTGCCATTATACCCTATATAAAACGAACCAAACATGGCTATTACTTTCTTCGCTAATTTCAATGCTTGTGGGTCTTTTTCTATAATATCTTTCATGTTCGTAACAGGCCCAACCGAAAACAAAATCACTTCATTTGGATATTTGCGTAATTGTTCGATAATAAAATCTGCTCCAGATTGCTGAATCGGTTTGACCTTATTGAATCCTTTTGACCAGTAGTATTGTTCGGCGTACCAATTTGCACGCTCATCTATGTTTGAAGTATTTCGTCCCATAGCTACTGGAATCTGCTCTAAACCGGTTTCGTAGAGCATTTTGCAGGCCAATTCTGCACGGTCGTTGGTGCGTCCATAACAGGTTGTTATTCCCAGAATTTCAAATTTATCGGTGCTAGCCAACATCAAAGCTACGGCATAGGCATCGTCGATATCATCTCCCAAATCACAATCAAGTATTACTTTTTGTTTTTGTGCCTGTGCAAAAATGGTTACTAAACAAATAATACCAAGCAGAAGAAGTTTTTTCATGAGGTTTTGGTCTAAAATTATACTCAAATTAAATACAATTTTTTCATTGTTTAATTCAATTATGCTGCATCTTTTTTCTTACTAAAGATATTTCTTTAAAACTGTCAAATCGTATTTGTGAAAGTCGCTGTATTTCATTTAATTTTACCCTACATTTTCATCTAAAAGAACAACAAAGTATGGTTCCCTTTTTAAAAAATATGCTGAATTTTTTCATTTTACTGAATTTAAGTATTTCGGTTTTTGCTCAAAAAAACGAAAAAACTCCCTCGGGCAGCGTTCCGTACGTAGTTATGGTTTCGTTTGATGGTTTTCGCCATGATTATGTGGAAAAATACAATACGCCCAATATCAAAGAGTTTATCAAGCAAGGAGCAGCGGCCGAAATGATGCGTCCGTCGTTTCCGAGTAAGACTTTCCCGAATCATTATACGCTCGTCACTGGTCTTTACCCTGGCAATCATGGTTTGGTCGATAATACATTTTATGATAAAGGACGAGATACATTTTACTCAATTCGTCAGCGTGAAAAAGTCGAAGATCCCTATTATTATGATGGTTTGCCGCTTTGGCAGTTAGTTCAACAAAATGGCATGAAATCGGCATCCTATTTTTGGGTAGGTTCAGAAACTGCGATTGGTGGACAGTTTCCGACTTATTACCATAGATTTGATGATACAGTTCCGCACAAAAATAGGGTAAATGCAGTTTTCAATTGGTTGAAACTACCCGAAGATGAACGCCCGCATTTAATAACAATTTACTTTTCGATGGTTGATACACAAGGCCACGAATATGGCCCTAACGGGCAGAAAACCAAAGAGGCAGTTATGGAAGCCGATAGTTTGGTTGGAATGTTGGTTGAAGGTTTGAAAAAGATAGATTTACCCGTAAACGTGATTTTAGTGGCTGACCACGGAATGTACGAAATGCAAAATAAACCTGAGTATTTTATTTATCAAGAAGAAATTCTAGCAGGCTTACCGAAAGACGATTTTATTTTTGTTAATAACAGCACGCACGCTAATATTTTCGTAAAAAATAAAGCCAAAGAAGATTCGATATATAACGTAATCAAGGCGAGAGAATCGCACTTTAAAGTTTATAAGAAAGCTGAAATTCCTGCAAAATTACATTTTAATGAGCATCCGCGTATAGGCGATTTATTTTTTGTGGTTGAGCCAGCATTCAGTATTTATTCAAAAGAAGCATCGTCCAAAAAGCCAGAAACTCGTGCAGTTTGGGGAGTACATGGCTTCGACCCGTCGATAACGCCCGAAATGGGGGCAATTTTCTATGCCAAAGGTCCAAATATCAAAGCGGGCGTTAAAATTCCTACTTTTGATAATATTCATGTTTATCCATTTGTAGCAGCAATTTTGGGTATTACTCCACCGAAAGTCGATGGCGATATAAAGGTATTAGAAGGGATATTGAAGAAGTAGGCTTTAGGATTTTATATTTTTTTAAAAAGCTTTGAACATTAATAATTCTAAGCTTTTTCTAATATTATGCTAAGTTGGATTTAAGATGTTATTAATATATTTGTATTTTAAAAACAAAGATAAGTTTTTTGGGAAAAGTTAAGTTTTTAGTTTAGAGTAAGTGAAAAAGCAGTTGATTTTCGACTGCTTTTTTAATTTTAGTGATATTTCAAAAGAATTATTAATTTAGAATCCTTTATTGATTAATACATTGACAATGATAGAAAATAAAAAAATACTCATCGTCGAAGATGAAGTAAAAGTGGCAACTTTTATCAAGAAAGGCTTACAAACACAAAACTTTGAAGCTGAAGTTGCTGAAACTGGAAGCGATGCTAAGCGTTTTTTTAGTGAAATTTCATTCGATTTAATCATTTTGGATATTGGTTTGCCTGATATTAGTGGTTTGGAATTTTGTGAATATATTCGTGCAAAAAATAAAAAAATTCCGATTTTGATGCTCTCAGCGTTGGGAACGGTAGCTGATAAATTATCTGGTTTTGAGGTTGGTACTGATGATTATATGGTAAAGCCATTTGATTTTATGGAGCTTTTGGTGCGAGTAAAAGCTTTGTTGAAAAGAACTGCTGAAATCGAGCAGCCTTCTGAACGCCTTTATGAGGCCGATTTGGAGCTTGATTTGAAAGAAAAAGTGGCTCGCCGAGATGAAAAAGTTATTGAACTTACAGCTAAAGAGTTTAGTCTGCTCGAATATTTGTTGATAAATAAAGGGCGTGTGGTTTCAAAGGTTGATATTGCTGAAAAGGTTTGGGATATAAATTTTGATACTGGTACAAATTTTATAGAAGTTTACGTCAATTATCTGCGTAATAAAATAGATAAAGGTTTTTCTAACAAACTCATTCACACGATTGTAGGGATGGGATATATGCTAAAAAACAAATGACGATTCGTACACGTATAGCGGTGCTTTTTTTGAGCATCTTTTCTATTTTATTGCTTATCTTTTCGGCCGTAATTTATTTTGAAAGTGAAGTTTACCGCCAAAAAGAATATAAAACTCGTCTCCGTCAGGAAGCCCTCACCGCTGCTACAATTATTTTCAATAAAAACGAAATCAGTCCCGATTTGCTTAAACTTCTTGATAAAAACAATGTCACGGCTCTTAATCAAGAAGAAATCATTATTTATGATATTGATGATAAAGTAATCTATGAAAGTGGTTCTGATACTCCAAACTTAAAGCATGAACTACTTAATCAGATTAGAGAAGAAAAAGAACTTTTTTGGGAAGAAAATGAACTTGAAATGTATGGCACAGTTATCAAAAATAATAATAAGCAATACATCGTATTGGCATCGGCTATTGATAAATATGGTCTTAGTAAACAAAAAAATTTAGCCTTGACTTTAGGTTTTTCGGCACTTCTTTTGGTTTGTATCAGTGCCATTACTGGGTGGGTTTTTGCTCGAAAAATGTTGTTTCCGATTCAACAAATGATTAAGAAAATCGATAGGATTCGTGCCGCACAGCTCAATTTGAGACTTGATGAAGGAAATAAAGCTGACGAATTGGAGCAGCTTTCGATTCGCTTCAATCAGATGCTCGACCGTCTCGAAAAAGCTTTTAAAACTCAGCGTTCATTTGTTTCGCATGCCTCGCATGAGTTGCGTACGCCCCTTACTGCTATTACTGGTCAAATCCAAGTGTCGCTTTTGGCCAATGATAATCCTGCCGATTTGAAACTCATGATTCGGTCTGTTTTGGATGATGTTCAGCAACTTAATAAGTTGACTAATAACCTTTTAGATCTTACAAGCATTGATGCTGATGATACTAAGTTTAAATACAAGCTCCTTAATGTCTTGGACGTTATCTGGCAAATTCGGACTGAATTACTCAAGAAAAATCCTAATTATCAGATTTTGATTAGTTTAGATGATAGAGCCGAACAAATGCCCGAAGTAAAAGGTAACGAAAGCCTACTTTATTCTGCATTAATAAATTTGATAGAAAATGGAGCAAAATTTTCGCCAAAACATATAGTTGAAGTGAAAATCAAGATAGAAAATCAAGGCTTGCTCATTGATTTTTATAACGAAGGTTCGGTAATTCCTGCCAACGAACTGAATCAAATTTTTGAGCCTTTCAAACGTGGTTCAAATTCCCGTAATACCAAAGGTCACGGCGTTGGGCTTTCGCTTACTCGTCGCATTGTGCAACTTCATGAATGGCAAATTAGCGTTGTTTCCTCCGAAAACGCAGGCACTACTTTTTCTCTTTTGATTCCAAAATAAAGTGTTGAGATGTTCATATCTTAAATGCTTTGGCGATACCTACACTAAAATCATCGGTAATTTGTGGGTTTTGTAACAACATAATTTTGTGTAAGTTTTATAATTCAAGTTTAAAATGATGACTAGCAATCTTCATTCCTTTGTTCAAATAAAGTCGGTGGGCATCAAATCTTTGGTGTCCAGAATCAAGATGCACTGCTTTAAGATTCTCTGATTTCGCCTTTTCAACAATAAAATCAAATAACATTCCTGCATGCCCTTTACCACGAGCTTCGGAAAGCGTCGAGAGGTCATCAACATAAATATATTGTCCGTCGAAAAGAGAAGTCAAATAGCGGAAACCACAAGCCGAAATAGCTTTTTCATTTTCTTCGATAAAAATTAATGAATAATTTTCTGCTTTCATTTTTTGCAATAAATCTAGAAATAATTCGGGCGTAAGATGCGGACGCAGAGCTTGCATTACATCGAAACATTTTAAAAAATCTTCTTTGGTTTGAGCGATTTTGATTAGCATTTATAGTTTCTGTTTGAAATTTCTTGTACAAAAATACATCTTTACTGGATGTGTTAATTAGCCAATTTCAATAAAATGGCGATTTTAGTTTTATTTCCTTATAAAGATAGAAGATAAAATATGCGAATGTTTCAAGCACGGAGTACAAGTAGTATGGATAATTTTGCCTGAGCATAAAATGGTAAATGTTTATTCTACTGGAAAAACTGTAAAAATTTGAACAGAAAATGGTATTTGTTCGGCAAATCCTGTTTTTACCCTAATTTGGAATAAGTGTTAATCTACTTTTTGCTTAATTCCAAACAACATCAATTCTTTTTCATCATCTCCCATCTTTATCATTTCTTCAAATTGCATTCCGATTTTCTTGATGAGTCCAATTGATTTTTCATTTTCAGGATTTACTATAGCTATTATACGCTTGATTTTTAGGACATTAAGTGCATAATTGAGTGTAGCAGATGCTATTTCATAACCAAAACCTTTGCTGATAAGATTGGGTAAAAAAGCAAAGCCAATATCAATATCGGGCAAAGTCTCTCGTTTTATCAAGCCACAAATTCCGATAGTTTGGTTGGTGCGGTCCGATGTCTTGGCTTTTTCCACTACTGCATAAAAACCAAATCCATTGTCGGCATAACTTTTCATGCTTCCATTTAGCATATAGTTTTCAGCCTCTTCAATCGAGTGTACATTTCGTTCACCGATAAATTGTAACCAAGGGGGCGAATTGAGCAATTCGAGAATAAAAGCGGCATCTTCAAGGGTGAATTCGCGTAAAATTAGTCGTTCGGTTTCGAGGATTTGCATCATCTTGATTAGTTTAGCAATGTTTTCGTGAATCCTTTCATCAAAAGTTTCAATATCAATTTTACTTTAAAATTTCAACCATCAGATGTTCTTTGTTCAAAAAGTTTCGGTTAAAAGTTGTAAGTATCACCAAATACGTATTATTAAAAGCAAACTAATTTTTATTGATTGGGTTAGTTTTTAACAATTTTAATCACAAACTGACTAGGATTTCAAAAAAGCTCCAAATACCGTACTCAAACTTTGTAAAGCTTCAGCCACAACGTTTTCATTTTCAATAGGGATTTTTAAGAATACTTTTCCATATTCATCTCTGTAAATAAGATGTTCGAACAGAGCCTTATTTTCTTCTGGATTTTTTAAAGTTTGGTTTAATTGAGTAAAAAAATCTACGCCTGATTTGATTAAATCTTCGCTGGGGCTACTTTTTAATTGTATCTCACTCGTTTTTGGTGTCAATTCCTGCACATCATCATCGCCCAAAAAAGTAGTAGCATTCTCGGGTAATTCAATTAATGATTTTTCTGCATTATTCATGAAATTTTGTTCTTCGGCTTCATGTTCTTCGATAGCATCAATAATAGTATTTTCGTCTTGCGGAGCATCGGTTAAATTTTCCACAGAACTCATAAACTGCTTGAATTTATCTTCACTCAAGAAAATAGTATCTTCGCCGCCATCAAGTACACCTTCGGCCATTGCACCTTTAAATTTGAGTACATCGAGCATTTTATGCTCAATTGTACCAGTCGAAATAAGGTTTATGATTGATACATTTCGCTCTTGTCCCAGTCGATAAATGCGGGCAATGCGTTGCTCTAGAATAGCTGGATTCCACGGAATATCCAAATTAATTAGCAACGAAGCTGATTGGAGATTTAATCCTACGCTACCAGCATCGGTTGATAAGAAAACTCGGCTGTTAGGGTCGTTTTTAAAGTTATCGAGCAAATCTTTTCGTTTCGTACTTTCAATGCTACCATGCAGGTTTTCAAACTTAATTCCTCGTTCGGTAAGTTCCTGTGCCACGAGCCTTGTCATCCTTTCCCATTGACTAAAAATAACTACTTTTTCGCCCGAATTCTCAAAAAACTCGTCCAAAATATTCATTATTTCTTCAATCTTTGTATCGTGTCGAGTCTTTTGGTCTAGTATAAACGTGCTATCGCACACCATTCGCATTTGGCTTAATGAGAGTAATAATCGTCGGCGATCAGTTTCATTCAAAAAGCCAAACTTACGCCATTTACTAACCAATTTTGCTACATTATCTCCCAAACCGTTGTGAATATCCATTTGTTCTTGTGTCATTGGTACAAACAAATTTTTATCCATTCGCTTTGGTAATTGAGATAAAACCTCTTTTTTGGTTCGTCTGATAAGAATATCAGAAAGTAATTTCGAGATTTTATTAAGGTTTTTGTAGCCTATTACTTTTCCCGAATTATCTGTAATTTGATATTGATTCAAGAAGCTATAAATAGGCCCCAAACGGAAAACATCAATGAGCTGCGTAATCGAATAAAGTTCTTCGAGTTTGTTTTCTAGTGGCGTACCCGTAAGTATAATTGCGTAAGGAGTAATCAGTTTTTTAATTTGTTGAGAAACCTTCGTTTTCCAGTTTTTTATACGTTGAGCTTCATCTAAAATCACCATATCAGCCTGCATTTTATTGAGCAAATCAAGGTCTTGGATCATGGTATGGTAGCTCACAATCACATAAAAAGCATCAACATATTGATACTGTGCTGTGCGTTTGATGTATGTGCCTTCAATTACATGAACGCTAGAGTCGGTAAATTTTTCAATCTCAGATTTCCACTGGTATTTTAGGGAAGTCGGACAAACAATCAGCACCCGATTGATGCCCAATTCTTTTTTGTATAACTCGGCCGTGGCAATAGCTTGAAGTGTTTTTCCGAGACCCATTTCGTCAGCAATGAGGCTTCGTCCTCCAATTGCAGCGAATAAAACTCCTTTTTTCTGATACGGAAAAAGCTCAGTTTTTACTAAACTGTCAAAAGCTGAGTCGTTTTCTTCTTTTGGAATAAGTCTCAAAAAGAAATCTCTGCGGTGAACTTTGTCTCGTTCGCCAATTACAAAATCGAGTGCATCGGAGTAGCACCTAAAACTTGTACTTATTTTCTTGGCTTCTTCCAGAAAAACATCAAAAACTGCATAAGATTCAAGTTTTAAGATATTATTCTCATCGAAATAGGTTTTTGCTAAATTAAGATATGCGTCACGGTTTTCATCACCAATTCTGATTTTTATCTGCTTTCTACTCAAATAATCTAAATAAACCGAACTATAAATTGGCTCAAAAACACCATCTTTAAAGGCTTTTTTTGAACCATGAACACTGTTCAAATAATGAATCGTAGCACTAATGTGCTTGCATACGCCCAATCGATTGGTTTTAAAATCGAGACATTCGCAGAAATTATGCGTATCGTCGGCACTTCTTATGGCAACTTTATAAGAATTATTGGTGATGCTATTTATGACCTGAAAGTCAGAAAATATTTTTTCAGTGCCGATATTCGTAATAAAAAACTCATTATCCTGTCCAAATTGTTTTCTGAGGGCAATCTGCCATTGGTCGAGAGTCAAGTTGTCGGGCTTTCTATAATAAGGTATTTTCTTTGGCGTTTCAACCTTTTTTTTCTTGCCAAATTTGCTTTTTGAAACTTTATGAGTCGCCATCGGAAGGTTTTTTGGGTATCTAAAATCTTCCCGAATTTACGAAAATTTCGTGATTAGCAAAGTTTTAGAGCATTTCAAGGTTCATATTTTATTCAAACTTATTCTAATGCCAAACATTTAGTTACCTTTATCTAAAACCCAAAAAACCTTGTAAATCGGCAAGACTAACAAGGTTTTCTTTTTGGGAAAATGCTTACACAAGAACAGAAGTTTGAACTTCTTATTGAAGGAGTCGTGGACAAAGGCTATGCCGTTTGTGATGATTTTTTAGAACCAGCCGAAGTTGAAAACCTGCTAACAACCTTTGCTCAACGCTACCAATCAGGAAAATTTAAAGAAGCCAGCATCGGCAAACATAGCGAAGTTCATAAAGCTGCACAAATAAGAGGGGATGAAATTTTATGGCTCGAGACCAACTCTATTGATTTCGCCGAACGAATGTTACTCAATAAAAACCAAGCCTTTGTTGAATACCTCAATCGAACCTGTTTTTTGGGCATTGTTGACACCGAAATTCATTTCGCCAAATACGATATTGGCAAATTCTACCGCCGTCATAGAGATACCTTTCATGCTCAAAAAGGAAGAATTTTGTCGGTGATTTATTACTTAAACCCAAACTGGATTCCTGAAAATGGTGGAAACTTGATTATCTACACATTAGAAAAAGGTGTTGAAAAAGGTATTGTCATCGCACCATTGGCTGGACGTTTGGTTTGTTTCGAAAGTGAAAAACTCGACCATGAAGTAAGCGAAGCCTTTGCCGAAAGATTTAGTGTAACCGGTTGGCTGCTGAATAGGAGGCAATGATTTTCTGTAAAAAAAATAGATAAGTACTGAGACAAAAAAAATTCATAAATTAGTTTGTTGATAATCAAGTTTTTAAAGTTGAAGCGAACTTTCACTGCGGACAAAATCTCGAATTTTTTGTCTCAGTACTTACGCTTAAATATTAAACCAGTAAGTAAATTTCATCACCAAGGCTCGACTTTTGCTATTTAGTAAACCTAGATTATAAGGTTTTTCGAGCATTTCAGGGTCGGTTGCGAAATAGTTATCGGTATATACAATGAAGAAATCGCTTGCTGGTTTGAAACGCCACTGAAAACGTGAATTAATATTGAAATTATTTGCCTGATTGTTATACTGCACAAAAGTTGTCCAGAATACATTTTTATTAAACGTTATTTCAGCACGTGGGCTTACCAACCATAATACTGCTGAACTGTATGGCTTAGGCAACTTTATTCTACTATTTGTGATATCAACCGAAAGCAAGGCATGAGGTATAAATCGATAATTGAGAGTACTTCCAAACGACACAAAATGTCCATTATAATATTCGCCCCCTCTACTGCTAATGTTGAAGAAAAATGGAGAATTAGTATTCGATAGAAAGCTTAAACGTGTTTGTTTATAGGCAAAACCTTGATTTTTACTAAGTGGTTTACTTCCAGTATTGGTAGGGTCGAAATCGCTAAACAAGTAGGTGTATGCAAACCTACACGGGAATAACGTCAGGCTGGCATTATTGGTAAACTGAAACATAAAAAACAATGGTGTAAAATCATAATCTATGGTTTTAAAATCAGTTTTTCTAGCAAAATAATCCCAATCTATTCCTATACCAAAGTTGTTTAACACTTGATTTATTTTTGGACTTTTTGGATAAAACGTGTACCCAAAATTTGATTCGTTTCTAAGAAAGTTTTGTCGAGGAACATAACCCACTGGAGCGAAGTAATTTTCGCCTACATAAGTGGTACCCGAACTAATAGACCATGTCGGTGAGTCTTTTAAAATGATAATTCCTGCAGAATTTTGACCCTTTAAACCCGAGGGCGTAAATGACTGATGATAGAAAAACTTATTTCGCCAATAACCATTTTTTGATGCCATATTATAATCTAAACCCACAATTCGATGAAATTTCAACGAATCCACTGCTCGTGGAGTTTCTAACTTACCAATGGCATTTTCTTTATTGACAAGCATTATTGATATATTTGACCTTGTAAATAATTTTCGCTGAATTGCTCCAACGGTATAGTTTGCCCCCGCCAATCCAATTTTATCATCGAATTTAGTGCCTTTGGTTTGCATCGACAACAAACCAATACGCCAATTATTGGTAAGTTTACCGCTGAGTCTTGCTCCTCCCAAAATCTTTACTTGCTGGCTATTTCCAGTTAATGGATTTTTTGTAATTCCAATTCTCCGAGAAAAGAAAGGTGTAATATTGTCTGTACCAAATGACCCAAACAGGTCATTGTTTTCTAGAAAAAACTGTCTTCTTTCAGGAAAAAGGATTTCAAAACGGCTCAAATTCGTTACTTGTCTATCGACCTCAACCTGCGAAAAGTCAGGATTGACTGTAATATCTAAATTTAAAGATGGCGTAACCGCAATTTTGGTATCGAAGCCAATATTTGCTTTTCTTTCTAAAGGCTGCTCGTTGATAAAATCTTGCCCAACAGAAGCAATACTGTATGGAATTATTGAAACATTCGGTCCTGGTTTTGGAGGGGCTTCATCCCAAATTAAAGTTCCAGAAAAAGCCAAATCTGTTCCTTTGCTGCTTCGTGGCATTTGTGCCCATGACGAACGTTCATTCAATAAAAGGTTGTTGCGAAAAAAGTTTACATTCCAAGTATTTTGCCCATCTTCCGACAATTTATATCTAATTGTTTTAAACGGAATGGCACACTCAACTACCCAATGGTCTTCGTAATTTTTTACGGCAGTATACCATTTATTATCCCAATCATTTGAAACTATGTTTCCATTTGAAATTAAAGCCTCGCGTTGCACACCATAAGGATTTACCGCAAAATGAAAACCATTTTGTTTATCCTTAAAAGTGTCAATATTAAAGACAACCAAATCTGTTCCGCCGCCAGCTGGGAAATCTCGTTTTAGAGAAAGTACCGCATATTTCCTAGGTTGCTCTACCACAAAACTATAATATAAGAATTCGTCATCGAAGGTAACTCTTGCTAATGTTTGTTGAATAGCCTTTGAGGTATCATAAGGAAATTGCTGACGAAATGGTGGCGTATTCTCTGTAATTTTCCAAGTGTTTTCATCTAATATTCCATCAATTTTTATCTTTTCAAAAGTTCTCTTGATATGAATTTTGTATTTCTGTTCATTAATGGTTTGAGCAGATAATTGAAAGCAAAAAACAATGGGAATTAGCAGTAAGAAATAATGTTTTATATTCATTTAGATAATGTAATGTAATAACTTCCAAAAGTAGCTGTTTTTGAAAGAATTGGTGATGTTTTGAGAAGAAAAAACTAATTACATAGACCAAAAATACAATTTGGGAGATTTGTTGGTTGAATATTTTTATTGATTTATATTTTTAAAACTAAAAATATGACGAAATAAAGAATTTATTGATATATTCACGAATTAAAATTAATCCCAATAAAAATACTAATGACACTTGGACTCGAAACGCCCGATTACGCTATCTTTTTGATTTATTTCGTCATCGTATCTTCCTACGGTTATTGGATTTACAAAAATAAAGGCAAACAATCCGCAGATAGTAAAGACTTTTTTTTGGCTGAAGGCTCGCTAACTTGGTGGGCAATTGGTGCTTCAATCATCGCCTCAAATATCTCGGCCGAACAATTTATCGGCATGAGCGGGCAAGCTTTCCAACTCGGTATTGCCATTTCGGTTTATGAATTGTTGGGTGGGGTTTCTCTCATAATTGTTGCGGTGTATTTTCTGCCGATGTATCTCAATAATAAGATTTTTACAATGCCGCAATTTCTTGCCAAACGCTATGATAAACGACTGGCAACAATTATGGCGGTTTTTTGGCTTTTTCTATATATTTTCGTCAATCTTACTACAATAATTTATCTTGGAGGTTTGAGTCTTGAGAAAATGACAGGCTTTACCTTTATGACTTGTGCGATCTTCCTTACAGTTTTTGCTGTTATAATTACGCTCGGAGGTATGAAAGTAATTGGTTATACCGACGTTATCCAAGTTGTTTGCTTGATTTTTGGAGGTTTGGCAACCACCTATTTAGCTCTTGATTTACTTTCAAACAAAGTAGGTACAGGAGCTGGTATTTTTGAAGGTTTACACTTAATTGCTGACAAAGCAGATAACCATTTACACATGATTTTCAAGCCTAATCAATACCAAGTTCACGATGGAAAGGGCGGTTTTATTGATGCCTACAAGCAATTGCCGGGTATTATGATGTTTATCATCGGTGGACAGTGGGTTAATAATCTCAATTATTTTGGGTGTAATCAATACATGACTCAGCGTGCATTGGGGGCAGATATTTCTACAGCTCGAAAGGGCGTTTTGTTCGCGGCTTTTATTAAAATGTTAATGCCGTTTATCGTGGTTTTGCCAGGTTTGGCGGCTTATGTAATCTTTCAAGAAAATGCTGATGCTTCCATTGTAAATGGTATTACGCAAAATGGTATAGTAAAACCCGACAATGCTTATCCTGTTTTATTAAATTTATTGCCAGTTGGCTTAAAAGGTTTGGCATTTGCAGCTCTTACAGCCGCAATCGTAGCATCTTTGGCTGGAAAAGCTAATAGTATTTCTACGATATATGTGCTTGACATTCACACCAAGTTTTTCAATAAAAACCTGAGTGAAAAACAAACTGTTTGGACGGGGCGTGTGGCTATCATTATCGCTTTTATTATTGCTTTGATAGTAAGTCCACTTTTGGCTAATTTTGGACAAGCGTTTGAGTACATTCAAGTGTACACAGGCTACATTTCTCCTGGAATTTTGAGTATTTTCTTGCTTGGTTTCTTTTGGAAAAAAGCTACTGCAAATGGCGCTTTAACGGCTGCTATTTTGAGTATTGCCCTTTCGGCAGTGATTGCAAATCTTTATCCTGAGTTTCCATTTTTAAATCGTATGGGCGTTGTTTTCTGGATTTGCTCTTCGGTTCACGTAATCATCAGTTTGATTGAAGGAAAAGGGCAAGACCAACAAAACGCCTTTGAGGTGAAGAAGGAATGGTTTAAAGTTGATAGAATCTTCGCTATCGGAGCGGTGGCTATAGTGGTAATCTTTATCGTTATTTATACTATTTTCTGGTAAAAATAAAAGTTTTTTTGAAATGGTACTTTTGAGATTTTAGCTCATAAATACCATTTTTTTATGCTTCATCAATTGTTAGTCCATCTTTAAGCTGATATTTTATCAAAACTTTGGTATAATGTCGATTTCGCCTGTTTTTCTTTGTATCAGCACGTTTATCATTGCGTTTGTCTTGCACAATTCGTTCCAAATTATTCAAATCAGTAATCTCTTGAACATCATTAATCGAAGTACGTCTGGGCATAAAAAACTTTTTATTTTAACCAATAAAATGATAAAAAGTTTAATGATTTAATTTTGCTTGCAGAGTTTATTTTACTCAATAATCATTTTTTAATTTTTCAGTAACTTACCGCTTTAGCTGGTAGACACTTGAAATAACAACAAAATCATCGCTTTACTCAAGCATCAGCTTATGCATTTTGACTTAAGTCAATTCCTAAAATACCTTCATCCATTCGCCATCTAAAGCAGGCGACAATTAATTTTATGATTTACAAACCTTAGATTACAGTTAAAACATATTTTACTTGTCTCTCATCGCCTTACTCTGCCGAATCATTTCAACCGTAAAATCAATTACGCTTGTATTGTTTTTCAGTAGTTCTTCACGATTGCGATTTACTTCATAATCAGGTTGTAGAAAAAAATCTTTGTTTGTATTATTTGGCAAATTATGACTAATTTTCATCAAAGGCGTATGCACAATAAATTTTGTGTTTGGTAGCTTGAAATCCTGCCAATTTACCGCAAAACTTCCCCAACTCGCACCACCAACTTGCTGCCCGATGATTTTTTCGGGGATTCCTAAATCTTTTGCCAAATTGAGAGTAAAAGTGGTTGCCGAATAGCAGCCAGGGTCAGTGATGAAATAAGTTTTTCCCTGATAACCTACTTTCTTTTCCGGTTTTTGTTTGTCATTCCGTTTGTTTACCCGATACATAAACTCCTTATCACGTTTCATAAAACCCAGCCACATTATCAATGGAGGACCAATATAGTACGATTTGAAAAGTGTAAAATAGGCTTTTTTCTTCAAAGCTAAAGTGTCAACCAAAGTAAAAGGTTTTGGCGAAAGGTATTTTAGAAAACGAGAAATATTCGGAATAAATCCACCGCCATTTGCTCTAAAATCAATAATCAGATGTTCTACTTTGAGGTCTTTTATTGATTTGAATCTGGCTCGCAAAACCCGCTTGAATTTCAGATTGTTCAAATCCAGAAACTTTCCATTCATTGAAAATTCTGTGACATCTAATTTAGCTATATGATTGAGACTATCAATGATTTTTAGCGAGAGATTGGGTCGATTTAGATTTTTGTAGCGTTTTTTGTCAATTTTGAGAATCTCTTTGTTCGTCTGGCAAGCTACTTTTTTACCGAAAATAGTATCGTTTTTGGGTAAACGATAAGTGATTTTAATCGAATCAACTTTTCCAAAACACCTTTTGAAATAAGTCGGGAAAGCACTTGCCGTGTAGTAGTCTTTTACGTGTTCATTGGCATTATCACTCGAAACAAATGCTTTAAGTTTCTGCATTAATTGACCAACTGGTTCGTCGTTGAAAGCCAAAACTTCACTTCCTCGAATGATTGTTGAATCAGCTGAATAATTCAAGGCTAAAAAATAATTTTTATCAATTTTTCGTAGATAAAAAGGTACAAACTTGGCATCTTTTTTATTGAATCGCTTCTTATCATATCTCAGATTGGTGTGTCCATCTTTTACGTCGGTCACTAATTGAGATAAAACTCTAAATGTTTCTAAGTAGTTAAGTGGCTGATTGATAGAGTTATAGAGTGAATCATACATCTGATTATATGCATCTTTCCTCACATAAAAATACATTCCAGGATGTATTTTCTCGAACCGTTTTTTCAGAAACGCCATATCCGCCTGAATTTCTTCTGGCATAAAACTATTTTTTGATATTTGTGCTTGCAAAAAAAGTGGAAATAGTGTAAGAATGAAAAACTTTTGCATAGTGGTTCCTTTCTGGTGTAATGTATATTAGTATATTTTTTATTGGTTAATAAAAATTTCTTGATTTGTACTTTTTACATCGGACATTTGACTATATAAAATCACCTAATTTTAATTTTGTTTTTAATCAAATTGAGTGTGTATTTCAGCACCGTATCTTCATTATTCAAAAAGTCTTCAGTGTTTAAATTTACCTCAAAGTCAGGTTGTAGATTTGGCTTATTGTATTTCTTAGCATCAACATTATAGAGAATCCTGCCTAATGGTAAGGAAATCTCTAATTCTGTATTTGGTAGTTTTATGGTGGAAAACTGAGCTGCTGAACAACCATCATAAGCACCCCCACAAGTCATACCTACGTAGGTGCCAACGCCCATATTATGAAGTTTTGAAACCAATAAGGCTGCAGCAGAAAACGTACCGCCATTCATAAGTACATAAACGTTTTTATTAAATCTAAATTCATCGTGAGGGCGTTGCTTTTGTTGGTATTTACTTTCCAAATAACCGTCCGAATCTCGCACTGTAAATTCCTTATTGAGTCTCGAAGCTGCTTCTTTGGCCAAATATCCGTCATATTTTTTATAATCTTGCTTGAGTCTTTGTAAGCCCTCATCTCGAAAACCTATTTTGTATGCTTCGAATGGTTGATTGACAAAATATCGCAGAAAGAAAATCGAATAGTCAATAATTCCGCCTGAGTTGCCTCTTAAATCCAAAATCAAGTTTTCGATTTTATTCTCTTCCAACTTTCTAAAAATTTTGCGAGTTTCGCTTTCAAAATTGGTACTTCGTCCATAATCTTTTAAACCATACATAAACGAGCGAATATCGACCATCGCAACTTTCTGACTTGAATCAATGACCCGATAAGATACAATTCCCGTTGTATCTTCGTCAACGTCAGGATACCGAATTTCAAGCATTTTCTCCATAAAATCTACACTCTGCCCTTCGATTTTACTCGTTTTTGACTTGTTTTGCCCTTGCTTTTGATATGTTACGATAAAAGATTCTTCTTCCCCTTTCCATAAATAATACAATTTTCTAAATTCTCGAATCGCATAATATTTTCTTGCATTTGGGTTTGTACCATCGCCATTATAATAAGAAATGTTTTCAAGTTGCTTCAAGATTTCCATGACAGGTTGTCCATTTATTTCCAAGATTTCAGTGCCCCGAGTAATTTTTTTATCGGCCGAATAATTGCGAGAAACTAACAATTGATTATTGATATAACGTACACTAAACGGAAAAAACTTTGGGCGTTCGGTGAACGAATTGCTCTTAGAAAGCAATCTGCGGTCGGGCGACATGTGCGTATGTCCGCAACCAACGGCCTGCACCAAGGGCAAAAATGTAAAATAGGCTTCTCGGAGTGAATATCGTCCCGAAACTATTTGTAGAAGAGAATCTTGCATGAAAGCGAATTGCTCCTTAGAAATATATTTATTTGGGTCGGGGTGGTATTTTTCAATCTCGTTTTTTAGATTTTCAAGGTCTTCTTTTATCTGGTCTGCCGTATAGGTTTGAGAAAAACTGTTCAATTGGCTGACTAACAGTAGAATAAGAAAAATACATCTCGCTTTTATATTCATTGTAGCTTTTTTCATAAATTCAAATCTACTCTAAAATAACTATTATTTTAGTAACACGAACGAATTATTGTTCTTTAGTAAGCGAAATCCCCCTTTAGGCGTTAGGGGTTGTTGTTTTTTTTTACTAATTTTGATCCATAATAAAACTTCAGTTCTTTGAACACCTATGCTTAACAGACGCCTCATACGGATTCGTGCGATGCAATCCCTATTTGCTTACAAGCAAGCTGAGGGTGCGAATTTCCAATTAGCTCTAGACTTAATTGCTGACCATTTTTCTCCAGATTTAAATTCGATGGAATTTCAAGATAAAGAGAAACTCGAAGGATTGAAAAAATTAGGTCAAAATCTTTTTCAAGAAGCTTTTTCTCGACAAGAAACCGAAAAATTTGATGCACCAGTTGAAGTGTTAATAATGGTCGAAAAAGCAAAAGATTTTTACCTTCTTAAAAACCGGAAAGACGTTCAGCACTACGCTGGCCGCATGGAAATTGAGGCCGAAAGGGTATATGAATTATATTTGCAAATCTTATTGCTTTTTTTAGAACTCAGTAAGCGTGCCAATCAAGATAGTAATGGCGAAGGAAAATCAAAACTTATTGATAACCAAGTTATTAAGGCTCTTAGTCAGGAAAAATCACTTGAAGTTCTGTGTAGTCGTCGAAGTATTAGTTTGGGCAATGAACAAGTTTTAGTGGCCAAACTGTACCGTGAGGTTATTCGATCAAATGACCGTTATCAAGAATATGTTTCGAAAACCAATCATACGCTCGAGGAAGATTTTGCGATTTTGAAATATCTACTCAAAAATGTAATATTGAAACAGGAAATTGCGTGGGAGTTTTTCGAAAAGCAAGATTTATATTGGATTGACGACATCGAAACCCTCAGAGCTGCAGTAACTCATACGTTTCAGGCATTGGTCGAAGATGGCAGATTAAAATTAGTAATTTTAGACGATGAATGGGAAGAAAGAAAAGAATTTTTACAAACTTTGTATCAGAAAAGTATTCTTGAAGCCAAAGAATTAGAAGATATTCTGATTCCAAAACTTAAAAACTGGGAAATCGAGCGTATTGCCATCACTGACCATATTTTATTGAAAATGGCAGTAGTTGAAATGCTTAATTATCCGAGTATTCCAGTAAAAGTTACAATCAACGAAATTATCGAAATCGCCAAAGATTACAGCACACCGAAAAGTGGGCAGTTTGTCAATGGCATTTTAGATGGAGTATCCAAAGACCTCAAAGAATCGGGCAAACTTCGTAAGAGCGGTAGAGGTATGTTGGATAATAAATAAGTTCTAAAAAGAGATCTCAATAAATAGTAGTTTTAGTGGGAAATTTACTCACTCATTCAAACATTCTAACATTTACTCATTAAATTTTATGAGCAATTCATCAAGAACTTTCATTGCATTTATGGCTGGAGTAGCTACAGGAGCAGCCATCGGAGTTTTGTACGCACCCGAAAAAGGTGAAATAACTCGTGATAAACTGTCGTTCCGACTATCGAAATATCGTGAACAATTACAGAAATTCATCAACGACCTCATCGAAAGAGGAGACGAAGTAGCGATGGAAGTAGTTGGAGGAGATAGTTCGGCTAAAGCTGAAGGGCAAAAAGTAGTAAGCGAAGCCCGCCTAAAAGCGGAAAAATTACTCGAAGATGTAGAATCGTTAATGAGCCAAATTAAATCAAAAAACTAAGAGATTTTATAATATTTTAAGATTAACAAAAAATAATGTAAAATCTTGACAATCTGAAAAAGTTAAATTTATTATCTAATTAGCACACTTTCAAATTGTCAGATTACATTGATCATAAAGTAATTATTGTTCAAAATATATCAGTTTATAAAACGAGATGAAAAAAGTATTTTTAGCTCTTACTTCAACAATTATTATTGCAGGAATGAACTTTTCTTGCAACCTAATTGATTCAAAAAACCAAACTGGAATGAGTAAAGAAGACTCATTGGCGGCTATGGCAAATGCTCCAGTAATGGAGTTTGATAAAGAAGTGGTTGATTTCGGAACACTCACCGAAGGTGATACAGTATCGCATGTATTTAAATTTAAAAATATTGGTAAAAGTGCATTAACAATTACCGATGTGCAAGTGCAGTGTGGTTGTACAGTTGCTTCAAAACCTGATCATCCGATTGGAGTAGGGCAGTCAGACCAAATCACCGTTCGTTTTAATAGTCAAGGAAAAGCAGGTACAAATAAAAAATTTGTTACAATTTACTCTAATGCCAATCCTCCACAAACAGTTTTGGCTTTCACCGCAATCGTTTATGGGAAAAATATTTCAGATTCTACCAAAGCTAATTTAAAATCAATTCCCAATTTATAAAAGGCTAAATATTTGGCCAAAGAAAATTAAATATATTCTAACCAAAAATCAAAAATAATGATTCTTTTACAAGCTCAAGGTGGAAACAGTATGTTTTCGATAGTGATGATGGTCGGTATGATTGTAGTATTCTACTTCTTCATGATTCGTCCACAACAAAAAAAGTCAAGTGACCAAAAGAAAATGGTTGAGGAGTTGAAAGAAGGAGACGAAATCGTAACTCTCGGCGGAATGCACGGCAAAATAGTATCAAAAGATGAATTAACTGTTACAATATCAGCTGGTGGCGGTGCAAGATTGACTTTCGATAAAACTTCAGTCGCAAGAAAAAAGTAATAAATATATAATAGTCCGATTTCGATATTCCACAGCTAAGAGAAATTAATTTTCTATCAACTGTAGAATATCGTTTATCGACTTTAAAGATGAATAATAAAACCTTGACACCGTGTTTTTTAGATGCATTTGAATTTTGGATTTTTAACACTCTGAAAAATTCGGGATATTCGGCAGAAATTGGTTATATACTTAGCAATAAGTATAACCATTCAATTTGCATTTCCACGAAAACATTACCGAAGCAATTAAATATAAACATATCGACTACAGGTTGGAATTTCCTGAAATATTGATTATTTTCGAGTGACACTCCACTAGTTTATGAAATCGAGAACTCACTGGAAATCAGTAGATTAGATAATATATCCTTGCAGTCTCCTATAATTTTACAGCAAGTAAACAAAAGAAATTTTATTATAGAAAATAGTTCTATTTTGCATTTTGAGTTAAGACAATAGAAAATAATCAAACTGAAAGTAGATAGTTTGGGTAAATATTTACAAAAAATCTTTGTTGTATCTAGCCTAATAAATATATCTCCAAGCGAGATTCATTTATAAGAGTAAGAGTTAGTTTTGAAGAAATATAATTATACAATTTATCACAAGGTGCCAGTTCGTTAATAAATTTTTTTGATAAAATAATAATTACATCACCTTAAAACGGTTTGGTAAAACCAAGTGCTGAAAAGGCTTTTATAAGTTTTGAAGTTTTTGAGTTATTTAAATAGATTGGCTCATCTTTAAAAGATTAAAATTCATGGCATCTGAAACTACACGTCGTTCGCAAGCAACACCGATGAAAGAAGCTATCGAAGCATTCCTAAAAACATTCGACTTAAAAACTCGCTTCAACGAAACTTATTTAATAGCATTTTGGGGACGAATGATGGGTCAAACAATTGCTTCTCGAACCAAAGAAATCTACGTTAAAAACAGAGTTTTATATCTTCGAATCGACTCTTCTCCTCTTCGTAAAGAACTTTTTATGGCCAAAACTAAGCTACTCGACATTATAAATAAAGATGTGGGTGAGTCAGTAATTGATGATGTTGTATTTCTTTGAAAACCTTTTTGTATTAAAATTGTGTTGTTTCTTAAATAACTGAGAATATGTTGGGTGTTCGTTACTTAATATGACACAATAATGAAGAAAAAAGATTCCCTCGTAGAGAATGAACGTAATCGTCAAGATTTAGGCTTCGGTACAAAAATGACCGACCGTCAAACCCGTTTAATTACTGGTAATGGTCTGTTTAATGTCAAGCGTGTCGGGCAGTCGTTTGATGCTTGGCTTAACCTCTACAATCGCCTAATTACAATTCGCTGGAGTACATTTATTGCCATGGTACTCATAGTTTACCTAATTTTAAATCTATGTTTTGCTAGCCTTTATTATTTCATTGGAGTGGAGCATTTGGCAGGTGTTAATATGACCAACACAGACTCTAAGTTTTGGGATGCCTTCTTTTTTTCAGCACAATCACTTACTACCGTTGGCTATGGGCGTATAGCTCCCGTTGGTTTTGCCGCCAGTTTCGTAGCTTCTATTGAAGCCCTCAGTGGTTTGATGCTGTTTGCTTTTATTACAGGTTTATTATACGGTCGTTTTTCTCGTCCAAACCCTCGAATTTTGTTCAGCCGAAATGCAATTATTGCTCCATATCTCGACACAAATGCCTTTATGTTCAGAATGGTCAATGAAAAGAGCAATCAAATTATTAACATGAGTGTAAGTTTGGATTTTTCAAGAGTAGAAGAAAAGAATGGAGTCAGAAACAGACAATATTACAGCCTCACCCTCGAACGCTCGAAAGTAAATTTTTTCCCTACAAACTGGACAATTGTTCATGCAATTACCGAGGATAGTCCACTTTATGGTGAAACTGCCGAATCGCTCGCCGAAGTTGATGCCGAATTTATGATTTCCACTGAGGGCGTTGACGATACTTTTGCAGATGTAGTGCACAAACGGCATTCATATTTTAATGATGAACTTGTTTGGGGGGCAAAGTTCAAGTCAATGTTAGAAAATGACCATTACGATAGTTATATTTTAGATTTGCGTAAAATTCATAATTACGACATAGTATCTTTAAACCCATAATTTATTTTTTAATTTTCAGAGAATAAACTTCGTGAAACTCTATGCGAGCCGCAAACCGCTTATCAGAACCTGCATAGTTAAAAATACTAAAATGAACTCATTAATTTCTCCTCCATTCTTAAAAAAAGGTGATAAAGTAGCCATAATAGCCCTTGCCAGCAAGTTAAATTCCGAAGATATTCAGTCGGCAATCAACCTCATGCAAGAAAACTGGGGTGTAGAAGTTATAGTAGGCGAATCGGTAAGTGCTTCCTATTTTAATTTTGCAGGAAATGACGAAGTTCGTTTAAGAGATTTTCAACAACAACTTGATAATCAAGAAATTAAAGCTGTTTTTTCAGCCAGAGGTGGGTATGGAAGTTCGAGAATTATTGATGCTGTTGACTTTTCTAAATTTCAGGAAAACCCGAAATGGATAATTGGATTTTCGGATATTACTGCCATACATTGGCAACTACAAATATTGGGCTTCCAGAGTTTTCATGCTCCCATGCCTAAAACTTTTATGCTTGATTATGATTCAGTTCAGAAACTCGAAGCATTTCTTTTTGGTGAAAATATAAATTATACAATTCCATCAAGTCCAATTAATAAACAAGGAGTAGGAGCAGGGCAAATTGTGGGTGGTAATCTTTGTATTTTGGCTCATTTGATTGGCTCAAAATCAGAACTCGATACCGATGGAAAAATCTTGTTTATCGAAGATATTTCTGAGTATCTCTATAACATTGACCGCATGATGATTCAACTAAAACGTGCTGAAAAACTTAAAAATTTAGCAGGTTTAATTGTAGGAAATTTTTCGTATCTAAAAGAAAGCGACGAACCGTTCGGCAAAACTTTTTACGAAATCATTGCTGAGCATACTGCTGAGTATAATTATCCAATTTGCTATGATTTTCCAGTTGGCCATGATGCCATTAATTGGACGATTCCTTGTGGTAGATTTGCTTCTTTGGGCGTTGTTAATGAGGGGGTTAGATTGGCATTCGAACCATAAGAATAATCAGCATTTATTTTTTAAAAAGCCTTAAAAATGTATATTTTTTATAATTTGAGGGCTTTTTTACTTTTGAGGTTCCAATGAATAAATCATTTTGTCTATTATAACTATTAGTTAGAATTTTTTTATATTTGCAAAATGGTATGCAAGCATACTTTATTTTTATGCAACAATAATATTTAACCATCTAATGGAAATTAACTATAAAGTAGAAAACAACGTAGCGATTATCAGCTGGAACATGACCACTTCGCCGATGAACGTTCTAAACGATATTTCGATTCCTGAATTTGAGGTGCATCTCGAAAAAGCATATTCCGACGCCGAAGTAAAAGGAATCATAATCAGCTCCGAAAAAAATGAGTTTATTGCCGGAGCCGATGTAAAGATGATTTTGCGTAATAATAGCAAAGACCCAAGCGAAATGCACAAGTTTTCGCTTGATTTTAATGCTATTTTCCGTAAACTCGAAACTTGCGGAAAGCCGGTAGTTGCTGCTATGAATGGCACTGCTTTGGGTGGTGGCTACGAAATATGTTTGGCTTGTCATTATCGAATCGCTCTTGATAACCCAAAGGCAGTTATTGGCTTGCCCGAAGTTCAACTTGGTTTACTTCCGGGTGGTGGAGGAACGCAACGTCTGCCACGAATTATTGGCATGGAAGCAGCTTTGATGTTGATGGTGGAAGGTAAGAGGATTTCACCTAAAGAAGCTTTTGGTTATGGCATGGTCAATGATATTGCGGCAACCCGTGAAGAAATGATGGAAAAAGCGATAAAATGGATTTTGGCCAATCCGAAAGCGATTCAGCCGTGGGATGAATTTGATAAGAAAACAGGAGCAATCAAAGCCCGTGAAAATTATAAAGTGCCAGGTGGAAATGTGCAGTCACCTGCTGGCATGCGTACGTTTGCAGGTGGAACTGCCATGGTTATGGATAAAACCAAGGGTAATTATCCCGCTCCGATTGCGATTCTTTCTTGTGTTTATGAAGGTTTGCAAGTAAACATGGATAGAGCGATTCCGATTGAGGCACGTTATTTTGTAAAAGTTGCCACTTCTCGTGAGGCTAAAAATCTGATTGGAGTGATGTTTTTGGGTAAAAATGAAGCCGATAAAGGAGTAAGTCGCCCTAAAGGGATTCATCCAACTGATGTTAAAAAACTGGGAATTTTGGGTGCTGGTTTTATGGGGGCAGGTATTGCGTATGTATCCGCAATGTCAGGAATTGAGGTTGTTTTGAAAGATATAACTATTGAAAATGCCGAGAAAGGAAAAGATTATTCAAGAGGTTTGGTTCAGAAAGGTATAGAAAGAGGCAAAACTACGGCCGACAAAGGAGAAAAATTATTGAGTTTAATAAAGCCAACAGCAGAGGTAGCCGATTTGAAGGATTGTGATTTGATTGTCGAAGCAGTATTTGAAAATCGTGAGTTAAAAGCAAGCGTTACCTTAGAAGCAGAGCCAATGTTAGTTGAGAATGCGGAACACGGCCCGGGCGTATTTGGTTCTAATACCTCTACGATTCCGATTAGTAGTTTGGCAAAGGTATCGACGAAACCAGAAAATTTTATTGGTATTCACTTCTTCTCGCCAGTTGATAAAATGATGTTGGTGGAATTGATTCGTGGTAAAGAAACTTCTGATTATGCTGTGGCCTTAGCAGTGGATTTTGTGAAGAAAATTCGCAAAACACCAATCGTAGTCAATGATTCTCGTGGATTTTATACTTCTCGTTGTTTTGGTACATACACAGCTGAGGGAATTGCTCTATTAAAAGATGGCGTAGACCCTGTTTTAATTGAAAATGCCGGCAAAAATGCTGGAATGCCTGTGGGAGCGTTGGCGGTTTCGGATGAAGTCGCTTTAGATTTAGCCTTGAAAATTTCTAAACAGTCGATTGCTGACGGGGCATTGAGCGAAGAAGATGGTGCATATCAAGTAACTCGAATGATGGTTGAAGACTTAGGCCGATTTGGAAAGAAAAATCAAAAAGGTTTCTATGAATATCCAGAAGGCGGTAAAAAGTTTTTGTGGGAAGGATTGGCCGAATTTTTCCCTGTTTCAAAGAATCAGCCTGATGTTGAAGAAGTGAAAAAGAGATTACTTTATCGTCAAGTAGTGGAATCAATTCGTTGTTTGGATGAAGGTGTTTTGATGACAAAATTAGATGGAAATATCGGTTCTATATTGGCGTGGGGATTTCCTCCGTATGCAGGTGGAACGCTCAATTTCCCAGATTTTGTTGGAACAGAAACTTTCTTAAAGGAAGTAGAACGTTTGGCCGATACTTATGGTGATAGATTCCGATTAACAGAAAAACAAAAAGAATTGGTAAGCAATCTATAAATAATATTTTATCATATTTATAAAAAAGGCAAGGTAACTTGTCTTTTTTATGTTTTAACATTTAGTATTGTAATTTTTTAACCACAAAATTCGTTCTAAGTAAAATTTTAAGCTAGAAAGTAGTTAAATATTATTTAAGCGGAAATACTTTGGCACGTTTTTATCTTATGTTAGTTGACATAACCCCTATAATTAAGTGAAATATTTTCTAACCCTAATAGTCATAATAACATTAGTTGAGAAAGCTAATGCTCAAATAATGTATCGTACTCGCTACCGCACCGCAATTATGGTCGAATCATTTGCTATAAGTCCGCTGGGGTCGATAAACGTAGAATATCTACCAATAAGGTGGAAAACCAGCTTTTTAGCATTACGTACAGGGTTTGGTTTCCTACCAGGGGGTAAATCAGTAGGAACTGCACCTGCGATTGGGGGAGGTATCTCCGTTCCAACATCGGTTACATATAATTATCTAATCAATAACCTTCGAAGAGGCATTCATAAGAGAGTCTCTTTGAGGTGCCAATCAGCTCCATCAAAAATTGCTTCCGAATTTTTTGTTGAAATGGGGGCTGGTTTTACTCCAATAGCTTATAGAGGTTCTGAGACCCGTAGCTATACTTTTGGAGTTATTGGACTGAGACAACAAGTCATTTTTGATATTCCACCGCATCCAAGAGTTGTTTTTTTAAGAGTTAACTTTACGCCATCATATTCTTTCGGTAAATTTGAACTACGTGGGGGGCTTGGCCTAGGCGTATCGCTTTAAAATACCTACTTGTACAACTAAGAAAATTCAAATTATTCTTGATTAAAACGGAAATCCACCCCATTGAATTTTGATTGTGTTTTTCTATAAAACAGCTACTCAAATTCAATATCATTAATTGCAGTAACATTTATATGTCTGCTGTGGTAGGTGGTATAAGTACTTTTTTGTCAGCCATCCTTAAATTCAATTGGGGAAATCTGATTTATTTTCCTATTTAATTTAGTTTACTCAAACATCTGCCGAAAATCATTTCATATTTAGGGTTGAATAAAGTTTAGGCTATTCAAATTAATTTATGTAAGCTGTTTGAATGAAATTTTTCAAAAGCTTTTTATAGTCATCAATTTTTGTTTGCTTTTGAATTTCTGACCAATTTAGTTCAATTGCCATGATATCACCAACAGCATCAACAGAACTTAATGTCGCTTTCCAATCCATTAGCTCCATGCGAGTACGTCTGGCAAAAAAATCTCTCAAACTACCTACCATTTCTTCACGAATTGTGTAAATAATTTCGGCTTTGATGAAGGGATAATCTTTGTGGATACGTTCGATTTGGTTTGAAACTTCTAAAACTTCATTGGCTTTAGTGCCGTATTTTTTTAATAAATGCTGACATATATCTACGTCAAGATTATATGTTTTCTGAATATTTTTCCATTCTTCAAAACTATAATTTTCGCCTCCAATCAGATAATGCAGATCGGTTAAACATACTACTTTATTGTTTAAAATTTCACAGGCTTCATCAATTGTATCTTTTGCCATTAGACGGTAAGTTGTCCATTTTCCACCCAAAAGACTTAATAAATTTGATTTTTCGTCATACTCAACTTCGTGGTCTCGGACGAGTTTTTTAGTTGCTTTTGAGCCAGATGAAGAAATAAGTGGGCGTAAACCCCCAAAACCAGATTTAATTTGTGATTTCTCAGGTACTTTGGCTAAATATGGGCGAAGGGTGTCAAGCAAAAAATCTATTTCTCTTTCAATCAGAATAGGTTCTTTTTCCAAATCAAGATACTCATCGTCGGTTGTTCCAACCATTACTTTTCCTTCAAACGGGATCACAAAAATAACTCGTCCATCTTTAGTTTTTGGAATCAACATTGCATCTTGGCTATTTAGCACTTCGGCTGGAAGAATAATGTGCACACCTTTACTTGGTCGCAAGCGTTTTTCCTGTTTAGGGTTTGCCAACAGCCTTATAATATCTCCATGCGAGCCAGTACAATTGATGAAAAGTTTTGAATGAATTTTGAAAGGTTCACTGTACGATTCTGAGTTATGAGTTTTTTGTTGTTTCAAATTGTCATTTACAATAGCTGCCGTTAGCTTTCCATTGCTGTCTTTTTCAAAACCTGTAATTGAGGTATGATTTACTATGATTGCACCGGCTTCATCGGCTGAGTGAGCGAGAGCCAAGCAATAGCGAGCATCGTCGAGTTGCCCATCATAATACATGACCGAACTGTGAAGCTTGGGTGTAAGAGTAGGAATATGCTCAAAAGTTTCTTTTTTATTTAGCCATTCGGCTTTAGGCATTGAATCGTTTTTGGCAAAGAAACTATAAATAGTTAGTCCAATTTTGAAATAAAAACCCTCAAACCAACTAAAAACAGGCGTAATTAAAGCCAAAGGATGTGCTAAATGTGGTGCATTCCGTATAACAGTGTGGCGTTCTTCGAGGCCGTGTTTGACTTGTCGTAGTTGGGCAAAATCAAGATTTTTGAAAGCCTGTTCTAAATACCTTACGCCTCCATGAATTAGCTTGGTTGATTTTGAAGATGTTTCGGCTGCAAAATCTTCTTTTTCAATCAAGGCTACCTTAAAACCTCGTAAAGTAGCATCTAACGCACAACCTGCACCGCTTGCTCCTCCACCAATGATGCAAATATCAAATTCTTCGTTTTTTAATCTTTCGAGATTTTTTGCTCTGTTCATGAAGAAAAGTTTATTAGAAAAACAGTAGTAAAAGTTTGGTATTTACACAAATACTAAACTTTTAAACTATAAAGCATTCTTAAGCTAAAAGTACTTTAATTTTTTCTTGCAATTTAAGCATTTTTCAATTTATCACCAGTTCTTTTTCTAATTCCTCAACGCCATTCGAGATATTAACAATATATGATTGTAAATGAATATTGAACGTCTCATGATATGCAAGACTTATGTTTTTGATAAACTCATCAGCAGCACTTGTTTCAACTAAATTTAACGTACATCCACCAAAGCCACCGCCCATCATTCTTGCACCAACTACCGCTTCAAAGTTCTGACTATGCTCAACCAAAAAGTCTAATTCTAGGCAGCTCACTTGATAATCATGACTCAGACCTTCGTGAGTTTCATACATTTTTTGTCCGAAAGTCTTTAAATCATTATTTTCGAGGGCTTTGCAAGCAACATAAACACGTTCGATTTCTTCGATAACGTATTTGCATCGCTGAAATACAATTGGTGGTAATTTATCGGCCTGACTACGTAGCATAGGTATAGTTGCATCACGTAAACTATCGACTTGTGGAAATGCAAATTGGAGAATACGAATACCCTCTTCACATTCAGTTCGACGTTGATTATATTCACTATCGCCGAGGTTGTGTTTTACACCAGTATTACACAAAATAAGTGTATAATTAGGGAAATTAAAGGGGAAATACTCAAAACTGAGGTCTTG
>Ga0114967_10000142_pt1 | contig 59186 bp, 50 predicted proteins | sample M_130628_MF_Meta_FD_92639 | JGI IMG/M metagenome (GOLD analysis project Ga0114967, IMG submission 92639) | Freshwater microbial communities from Lake Montjoie, Canada to study carbon cycling - M_130628_MF_MetaG | ecosystem: Environmental > Aquatic > Freshwater > Lake | place: Lake Montjoie... | reverse complement strand
GAACAGGATGCCGATGAAAATTTAATTAGTAATGCAATGGATTTTTAAGAAAAATTAGTAATGCAATGGATTTTTAAAATGTAATGGATTTTTAAAATGTAATGTATTTTTAAAATTGAAAAAATATATACATAACAACAACATGCTAACTGATATGCATAGCTTTCCAGAATTTATCGATTTAGACAAGGTTGATTTGACAGATGTTGGCGTTGCCAAGAACCCACGGGTTATATATACAGACCATAATGAAGAAATTAATATATTGCTTATTAAGAATATTATTGTCGGCCATATATCTTTAATTCATGAAATTTACGACTCGGATGATATGACGCATATGCATCAGATATTTAGTAATCTCAAAAATACTATAATACTGCATAGCAAAACATTACAGCAATATTCCAATTTGATTGATATAATTGAAAATAATGTATCTATGATAAAATCTACATATGATAAATATGTTATTCACAAGATGCTGACTAATATTAAAACTGGTCGATATAAAGACAATATGCATTTTAGGTCGATAGCCGATATGAACAGTACGACACCACCTATTCCAGCCGAAGAACGCTTATTGATAGAAAAAAAACTACCGCATTTAAGGTTTTCGCGCCAAATTAAAAAGAATCAAAAACCATTTAATGTAGGCGAGATAGTTGGAGCGAAAGATAAGGAGAATAAATGGTGGCTATCGCGTGTATTGCATCGATATGATACACCTGATAGTGAAGATTATTGGTATTATATTAGGTTTGAGAATCATGATTCAATTCATGACGAGTGGATTAATAGCAAAACATATAAAGTTCGGTCATTTAATCCAAGAAAGCATTTTCTTAAAAGGCCTTTAATCGTATAAAATTATTAATTTATTATTTTTTTTTAAATAAGAGTTTAAATATTTAATATTAATTATAATATAAGAATGTCACATATAAAAAACACAAATACGACCAATAATATAACATTGGTGCCTATAACAACATCAACATTTAAAAATCAAAAGGGGCTCACCATAACAAGTACATCAAATGGATTTAAGTATAAATTAGCAAACGCAATACCTGAAGTAGACAGCATGTACATTGATAGTGCTGTTTTTCCAGAAACTCTATATAACGTAAACAATGACCAAATTGTATTATATTATAATATAAGAACATTTAGTGATGGAGCTAACAAAGTTGGAACAATATCTCTTTTGGATGATGGAATATTTACATCTAATCAACAAGTAGTTAATGCTCTAAATAATTATATAGACTTGTTGGAAGAATACTTGTTTAGTTTTTCATACGGTAATTTATATAAAAATAAATTTGTTATATCATACACGCCTACTATGAATTTAAAGTATTTTTCAATATAATGAAATTGGATTTACATCATTAGCTTATGATATAGGATTTAGCGATATAGCAACTGGCAATGTAAGCATAATAACCGATAAATTAGATATTCCATCTACAATAATTATTACTGAATCGAATAATATTCTGTCGTTTAAAAAAAATATAAATGTTACAACTAATATTGTTTTTAAACCAGCTTCGTATAATATTTATAACATAGTTTATGAGATAAATAAGCAGCTCGAGGCTCAAGGGTTTAACACTAATGGCGAAAAATGCGCATATTCAGATTATTCGGATAAATTATTTATAATTGTTAATTATTTAAGTGGTAATACAAATGTTGGTGAATATTATGAATATTTTGTTTTTGACCAAACACCACTCGCTGATACGTTAAAATTATCTAATAAAATTACAAACTTAAATTTTGTGGCTGATTTTGAAGTTGATTATGATAAAACTACATTACAGTTAATAGACTACACAAAATGGGTTATAGAATCTGGCACAAAAATAGGGCATCTATCCACCGGGTTTTATACAATTCAAGATATAATAAATACTCTAAACTCGACTCAAGATATCATAAACTCGCAAATAACATTTGGATATGATGCGCAAAAAATAAAAGTTTATACTAAATATCCATATGATTTAATTACTTATAGGTTATCTAAATGCGGAATATTTAGAATATTAGGTATATATGAAGACATAGCAATAACTCCCGAATTGCCAGACGAAAAATATTATTTCCCATCAATGCCTAAACTTTATACGCGATATATTAATGTAAATTCTATGACTCTTACTACATTAAAAACAGACTATACCCACGGATACAATATAACGTCAAACAATATAATCGGCTCTATTCCATATAATATTACAATAGAACTTAAATTTGACCCGGTTACAAACACGAATATTTATACCAACAATCCATACTCGACTATAGTATATAATAATACTAATATGACAAAAAATTTGTTTTCACGCAAGACATCTATTCAAGAATTTGACATATATTTTACTGATGATGACGACAAGATTGTTAATCTTAACGGGAGCGACGTTTCGTTACAGCTTGTGATGTTAAGTTAAGGCACCAAGCTATCGTCATAGTTATGCTGTCTGCTATATCGTCATAGTTGGACTTTTTTATATTTTTTAGCATAAATTCTTTATTAATACTTTGCAAAAACCATAGCATATTATGTGTACTATGCTTTTTATTGGCATCATATGACGTTGCGTATTTATTAATAAAAAAACTTAAAGGCTTGGACTTGTCCAGATTTATTTTGTTTTTAAGTGACGGCCCCACGACTTCAATCGAGTATTTTTTTTGATGAATTGTTTTATCCTTATCGTAGCAGCTGGAGTAATCGGTATCGCAATAAGCATAGTGATATAACAGCTGCGAAAACACATTATTACTTTTATTATTTGGACCCATTTGGTACTCTACCAAAACGCGGCAGTTATCGAATTGGTTTGATATTTTATCAAAGTTTTCCAGATATGCCTTTAATCTGCAAGACCTTAATATTAGGTTGGTTTCTTTAATTTTCTTATTTGGTATCAAATCAACTACATCTAAATAAATAGGAGTAAACAATGTTTCTAGCAATAATTTAATGCGATTAACTGCGATTAATGCCGTGTTACACATATCTGTGGCTGAATCTATTTTAGCTGAGTTGAAATATAGATTAATATCGGCCAAGTCTTTAGCCCAATTATCATTAAACTGCATAATAGAAACGGCTAATGATTTAGACGCGACGTCATAACTAATTATATACATTATAATATCAATTAAACTTTCATTTTATATTCAAATATACTATTATTTATAATGGATAATAATTTAAATGATCCAAAAAATATAGCAGGCTTGTCGGGTTTATTAAGAGATGATGATATTGATTCTAATTTAGATTTGGCAGAACTGGAGCGAGAGATAGCAAGTGGTGCTTCTATAGATACTGAAGATGTAAACGTAGCGGATGAGTATAGAAAAGAAATGGAGCGCATGTCACGCAACTTTGATATTAGAACTGAACCAACTAAATTAAAAATAGACGACTATAATGAGCCCGATGAGTCTATACCCAAATTTTCACATTCGCCGCAAAATAAATTCTCGCACAGCAACTACGTGTCGCCCAAATACTCCAATAACAGCTTTGAATATTCAGACCCGCAGATGAACCAGATGACCAACGAGGAAATAAAACAAGAAAAGATTTCTAGGGTATTGGGCAACATTGATGATAAGGAATTAAGTTTTAATTTGGAAAAAGAAAAGGATGAGGACCACAAGGCTTCTTTACTGGAGCAAATAGATATGTTAAAAATTACGCTGGAGGACGATGGCGTTGATACGTCGGGCGTTCCTGCTATTAACAAAAACAGCAGTATGAAAGATGTTCATAACGTGTATAAAATTTTGCGGCTAAAGAATGACAGAAATCGATATTGTAGTTTTGCCGAAGAAATTATTCTGTCGGGTGCGTATGGTATGGAATACTTATTTGATGGAAATAAAGAATGGTTTTCAAAAAAACCGGATTTAACAGGGTGGTCGTCCACAGTTAAAGTTAAGCTGCGCCGTATGAGGTTTGAGACGTCGACATTTGTACAAGAAGTTATGCAGGAATATAATATGTCAGCCGGTATGCGATTAGCTTTGGAATTAATACCGTCTATGTTCTTATACAGCAGAAATCGGCGAATCAGTCAGGATGATAATATAGTCTCGGACGCTGACTATAAAAATGCTATAAGCAAGCTTAATTCTATGTAAACTTAAAATTGAAATTTAATAAAAATATAATTACTATGGATAAGTTACTTAAAAAATTGTCAATTTATAATGCTACAATACTTCAGGATGACCCATTAATTTGCGTATGCCGATATGGTCATAAATTTATATGCACCGAGCCCAATGACTGGTGTTCTATGTGCAGGAGCGATGAATTTATTAAAAAAATAATGGTCGAACTCAGTGATTATAATACAGTTATTCATTTAAATGAATATGGAACGGCTAAAATAAGATGCCCAAAAAATCATATTAGTATATGCGACGTTGATGATATTGCATGCAACAAATGTAATATAGAAGACAGTCTCGTGCTAAATTATGCAGCACGCAGTGACTCGGAATGTAATGCCGCACGTAGTGACTCGGAATGTAATGCAACACGCAGTGACTTTGACTGTGAACCCGACAGTGATGATTTAAGAGTATTTGAGACTGATTCAAGCGGTTGCGAGTTTATAATTGAAAATATTGGTAATTCATCGGACTCTGAATGCAATGCGGCTCGCAGTGACTCTGAATGCAATGAAAAATGCAATTCTTTAAAGCCAGTATATAGAAAAGATAATTTGGTTTATGAATTATTTATATTATAAAATTAATTTAGTCATTATTTTTTTGTCTGGAATATTAAAAAAAAATAAGTATTTTAAACGCGTTCAAGAAGGCTTTCAAACGCGTTCAAGAAGGCTTTTTACAAAACGCGTTCAAGAAGGCTTTTTACGTGGCATAGTGTATTGTAGCACCTCCGTCACTTACAATTAAGAAATTGATAGCATCGGCTAATACAATTAAATTTACTGGATTTGCCGGTGAGATATTAGCGATATCAGCTTTATAGTTAATATAAAATTCCCTGCTTCGCGATACATTAATATGACCGCTGGGTTGATGATCACCGGGATTAAAGTTAAAATTAATCATATACCAACCACGGTCTTGCGGCGTATTAATATCTTTGCCATATCTGTATGATGTATATGAATTAAAGAAAGACTCTGAAGTTTCGGCATAAATGGGAATTGTTTCGGCCGTAACAGATAATAAATCTATAACAGGCGTTTCTTTAAAATATGTAGCAACATTAACAACAATTTCGGGCTTAAAAAATTTGAACTTAGTTGAAGTTGATATCGGCACACGCCAATCAGTAACAACAGTAAAAGTTTTAGTTACACTGTTGTAATCACTTATATAGTATATATTATAATTAATATCAGTCATATTGTAATATTTGTCCTCGGGTGATATTTCTAAATACCAGTATATATAATTATTAGCGTCTATTGGTAAAGATGGAACTTCGGCTCCGGTGTAATCATAAACCTTGTTCCAAACTAATGTATTTAATCCGGCAGAAGTTGTAGTTAATGTGTATACAAGTTCAAAGTTTTGAGATACGACCGGAACCTGAATTTCTTTTGGTTCTAATATGCAATTTTTTTGCCAGTATTGACTATATTTATAGTTAACAGATGGCTTAAATGCGACATATAAACATTCCACAGGCCATTTAAGAGTGTTTAATTTAATACTATCAGTAGGTCTGTTTAATTGTTGCGTGTACCTTAAATGAACGCGGATTAAAGAAAATCCATAGTTTTTAACAAAAATATCTCCAATTTCAGGGTTCATAAATATATTGTTAGTATATAATTCACATTCAGTTATTTTTGGTGCAGCATAATTTCCATCAGGATATTGCGGATTAGGAGCTGCATCAATTATAGAACTGTATGCAATTAATTCGTTAGATTTTGCAAATGTAACGGATATAAAGTTTTGCCCGAATGTTAGTGCTCGAGATGGTAATGATTCGCTTATAGACTTGAACCAGAATAACATAGGTATCCATAATTCAACAGATTCATGGCTTGGCTTAAATGTTTGATTGCCGTCACCGTAGGTTAAATATTGACGTATAGTATCATACGATGGGTCCGCGGTTAAATACGCTGTAAATGGAATTTCTTGACCAATGTCCCGCAGCCATCCAACTCGTTTTGATGGCGGAACTTTAAATTCATAGAACGCATTATAATCGTCTGATGTATATTCATCTAATAGAGTACCATTAATAGAAATAGATGCTTTCGTAATTAACCGATGGCCCAACAATGATACATATCTAACGCGATCCGTATAAGTTAATCCTTTTAAGCCAGTCAATTTTACATGAAGAACGCAATCGTTTATAAAATCGCCATACTGTGGTAATGCAAATTTAATTGTACTGTCAAAATTTCCGGCCGCGATTATTTTATTATATTCAAAACCACAAGCTACAAATGGTTTATATGAACCATTCGTAAAAATAACATGTGTTTTGCTTATCATATCAACATAAGGGTCCCAAGTTAAATCGCTATTGGTAACGCTGTCAGAACTACGTTTTTTCGTAAATCCACTAATTTTATTCATTCTATCTCTTAAAAGATCGGAAGCCATTAATAATTTATCCTGAGCGCCATCATTTGCAATTAATCTAAAAATTCCGCCGGTCGACATTTTTATATTATATTAGTTATTTTATAATACCTTTAGAAAATAATTAAAAAAAGATTTAAAATTGAATATTGATAATAAACTATATACAGCATGAATATAGTCAAAGGCGAAATAACTGATAATGTTTATGACCAGTTTAATTATATTTTAGTTAATAATATAAAGGTATATACGGGGACTACGCAGTATAGTAACGTAAGTTTAACAAAAAAGATAAAAGCCTGCAATAAAGAAGTTAGTATGTTGAGCGAGTTGGCCCCGAGTACACTGACGGCCAAAGGCAAGCTGAGAGGTATTAGCTTCAAAGAAGATGAAATTATTGATATGCTTACAACGCCGGTTGGTGGTTATATTTTAAAAATTGGCTGTAATTATGGCGTACTTAAAAACCCATCGCCTGATTATATATATCCGGCTGAACGCGTTCGCACATCGAAACGGGGTCGTAAGCCAAAAAACAAATCTAAATCTAAGCGAAAGCTGCAAGGGACTGGCGATTTCTTTAGCAGCCAAATAACATTTTCTATATATAACGTAGACAATGGGAAAATATACAAGATTAAACTATTTAGAAATGGTAGATTTCAAGTTCCCGGCGTTAATAAGCCCGATATGAGTGATTTAGCAGTGCCTATTAAAATATTACGCGATTACTTGCGTGAAGAGTTTTTGGATGATAAAATTGAAATCGAATATTTTATTTCGGTAATGCGAAACTATATTTGCAATATAAAAAACAAGAACTTTTTAATACGGCTGAACTCATTAGAGACCACGCTTAAAACCATTAAAGAAACAAATGAAAATAATGATTTAATCGATTTATTATGCGATAAATACGCGGTATCGGGCTGTGATATTATTAAATCATATTTAAATAGGTCCAGTATAGATATTGCAGAAATACAAAACAACTGCGAGCGATATTTTGGGCTAATTATAAAGTTTTATAGACCTGTACCCTGGCGAATTGATAAACGGACAACCGTAAAGATTTTACGCAGTGGGAAAATTAATATAGATGGCGGGAATTCTATTGAAGAATGCTATGAACTTTATTATTGGTTGGACCACATGTTTTCTAAATATCAAGCCGATATATTATATAATACAGTAGAAGCCGTAGCTAATAACTCAGATGATATGTCCGGAGAATCTATATACGACGATGATTTATAAAAAATGTTATAAAAAAATAAATATAGAATATCTATAATGATAATGGTTCTAACATTTTTAGCTTTATTATTACAGCCCAAAGAAAATGAAGTAGTTACGCGCATCAAGTGCAGTAGAATAAATAATACTATTAATTATAATTTTTTCAATGCTATGCGAAACTATTATGAAAATTTAAATGATACCACCTTGGACTAATAAATCTATAACTATATAAAATAGTACTAAAATAGTTATTTGGGCAAGTGCGCCCCATGTGTTTGTATTATTAGTGCCGTCTAAAAATGACTTGGGTAAACAATTCTCAGTAAAATAATCGCTTAATAAAAAGATACCCATTATAAAAAGAAAAAACGATACCTTAAAATTTACTTTTTTAACCAAATCAACAGTTAAACTTGGAAAATCGGCTTCTACCTTATCTTTTTTTACGCAGTCGTCTAACGTTTCTGAATCCATAATTATATTAAAACTTTTATATTTATTTTTAGCATTTATTATTTTGGCAGAACGGATTCGATGTTACGTCCAACCCGCAGTATCGCACGGGATATTTTTTATAATCAACCGGTTTATATAAGCCGGAGCTGACCGCAATACTGAGAATAAATTTAAACCACTTATAAAAATTATGATTATGCCCATAATCTTTGCATCCTAAATGGGTTAGTTCATGCAGTATCACAAATTGTAATAAATTATAGTCGTGAAATTCTCCGGCATTTGCATCTTTGGAGCGCAGGCATATTCCAAATTTATCGCCTTTATTTGATACATAACTCGTGTCTTCGCCGCGCATTGGCTCGTTCTCGAAAACATTCGCTGGTCTATAATTTTTAATAATACGTCCGATAAAATCGGATTCTTCGCCATCGCTGCCATTAATAATAAATTTTTGATGACTATACTTTAAAAATTGCGTTATAAATTCATGCAGCTGGGCCATTTTATCGGCCGCTATTTCTTTATCATGATAACCACCAACAACCCTATAAGATTTTTTGTCGTATTCCGATTTAATTCGGACATTGGTGAATAATTCCATATTTTGTTTTATTATTATATAAAATATTATTATAATTAATAATATTACAACTGTCATTTAACTATATAAATAAACACATAGTTAACTATAAAAATAAACACATAAAGCGTGATTCGAAACGTGTCTGATTTGACTAATTTTTTTTTAAATAATATATATATAAGTATAAATGACTACTGTTTTTACGCGCGACCCTATAAAGGTTAATTTAATTTCGGCGAAAAATACAATAAAACAGACTATTGTGTTTATAGGTATTGTGCCAAATGAAGTTAGAAAAGCTTTGGAGCATTTGGAATCAACAATGGATTTGAAAGAAAATAAAACATTAAATATTTTTTATGGGAACAATTGGGCTTCTAAATTGGGGTTCAAACGTATAAAAGGCGGCGATGACGATGGATTTTCATTTGACGAAGGCGACGTTGAAAATTCAGATAGTAAAATTTCGTTTAATGATTTAAATGATGACGTATACATAAAAAATGATGAAAGTAATATTGCACAAATAACAGATACGGATAAGAATATGAAAGTTAGATTTATATTTAGCGACCCATATCTTTCGCTTTATCCAGAAGATAAAATACTGGAATTTAAGAAAAAAATATATACTGTATTAAATATCCCAATATTTAGGCAGCACTTATGGTATGTATACCAAGGGCGAACGATACCGGTAAACTATTCGATATTTAATGAAAATTCTATTATGTATATAAATGTTCAAGATATGTTAAATAAATACGAGGCGGCCGACCAACTTATTGAAAATATACCGGTATCTACAAAATATTATCAGATTAAAAATAACTTAAAAGTTATGACAGATGATACCTTTTCTATTATTGGCGACTATTATTATAATGGCGTAACTGAATATAATTTATTAGATTTGGCCGAATTTATTGACCCGTCGCGAAATGCCCTTATAAATATTATAACGGACCGGTATCAACTGGAATTAATATATTACAGTTTCATATTGCTGTATTGGCCCATGATGTCCATTGACGCGTTTTCGGAATACATTAAGTCGGAAAATAATGTAGTTAAACTATATCCGGACCTTAACCAGAATGTTCAAGAATTAAAGTGTATGTATAAGCTGGAAAAGAAGATAATAGACACTAAATACGATTTAATAAATAATCCTAAGATGATAGAGCCTTTTAAAAAGATTAAAAAACTAATAACAAACAGTATTGTGTATTCGACTATAAAAGTTCTTAAATATCAAAACAATAAAGACACGGTTATATTTATGCGTAATTTATTTGATAAATTTCCTTTGACTGATATGATAGTAGGTTCTAAATGTAATTTATTGCACGACGGCAAGCGAATAACATTAAGCAAAACATACAAGAATAATCCCCATATTAAGGACGACATGGAATTAGATAGCATAATGTTTAAAATTAAACTGGCGTCGGATACAACTAAATTAATGTCTTTAATACTGTACAGGAACGGCAACTATGTGATAAAAGCAGGATGGCGCGAGGAGGACCATTATGATTTCGATGATGTATTTGAAATAGTAAAAAATACAACAACGCCAATAATTAATGAAATAAATAAAATGAGTTCAGTTCTTAATAACAAAACTATACCAATCATTTCTAAAACCAATTCTAAATTTACAGAAATATGCATGAGTATTTTTTATAACCAGACGCTAACCCAGGACCAATTTAATATACTTAAAAGCATAATGACTGATTACCGAAAAGCTGATATTGTACGAGACCGAAGTATAGACGAATCAAGTATGGAATACTATTTTAGTAAAGGCATGTATCAATTTCAAGCAAATCGGCTGGAACGCAACATGTATGTTAACAATTATTATAACTTTTTAACTGATGGTGCCGTCAAGCACAAGTGGTTTACAATTTTCGATAAGACACGTATAACAAAGATTTTTCATCGATATTCTGATGTCAAGATTGAAATAGTTGGAATAAAAGAAGACGAGTTTTATTACTTTTATAATTTAATAATTACGCTTTTCTATATTTACGGCGAAAACATAAAGTCGAAGCCTGTGCATAATGAATCAGATATTAAAAATATAAATGACAGGAAATTAAAGAAAACTTTGAAAAATTTAAAAGAACAGGACCCAGTTCTATACAATTTTAAAAAGCTATATAAAACCGAAAATATATACTCAAAAATATGCCAGAAGCCATATCAACCACTGCTGCTAAACAGGACTGAATACGACCAATTGGCGCCAGACAAGAAGAAAAATGCGGTAAAATACTGGAACTTTACAACAAATAAAGATGCATACTACGCGTGCCCCAACCCTAAATTTCCATATATCAAGTTTATAGTTAAGCGGCACCCCAAAGATTACTGTATTCCATGCTGTAAAAAAATGCAGGTGTTAGAAGCGGCCAAAGATGCCAAGCATATAATTTATAATTCATGCATGAAGGACCATAAATATACGCCAGAGGAGCGCACGATAACAACAAGCTCGCGTTATATAATGTCATATGGAAAAGATGTTGAGCCGGGGCGCTTGTCCAGACTTCCTGATGATAGCTTGGAACCATTGTTTTATGAAACTTATTCTATTAAATCGCAGGGTGTCGACAGTGAATGTATTTTATCTGATGGATACTATTTATATGGAATAATCCAAGAAATTAATTATATAAAGAATGTTGGTATAATAAACACATTAATTCATGCGACGGACTCTACCATCAGCGAATTTATAATGAATATTATAAAATTATTAAAAATATCGCCAAATAAATTCTCGATTATTTTAGACGGCAAAATTAATAAATATTTTTCGGGCTTGGACACATTTATTACAACTCTTAATACTGTGTTCATACAAACAGATATTATGCAGAACACTGAGCATCCCTGGAATGAAATCTTTATAAGTATAGCATACTTGTTTTTGAATATAAATATTGTAGAATTTAATCATGCGGCTGATATTAATTTAATACTTCCTAATTTTATATCAAATCGCGACCAGTTTTTATCTAAGGAGTTCAAGCATATCATAATTTTAAAGAAAAACAATAAAATATTTCCCATATATTTACTGAATACCGATGTGTTTTTTAAAGTTAAAATGTTTACCAAGAAAATATTTGAGTATGATGATAGTATTATTATTTTGATTAGTAAACTGCTGGATCATCATTTCAATGAAAAAATAAAGAAAAATGTTGTCGAAAACGTAAACTTGATTACTATTAAAAAATTCACAATCGATAATAAATATAAAATATCTAAATTATTTATTAATACGGCAAACGCGTGTTATTATATACATTTAAAATCGAATGGAGATATATATATACCGGTGGAATCATCGCACTATATTAAGTCTGATGTATTGGATATTAGTTATGATGTATTTTCGAGAAAGAAATATCCAATGTCTATAGAAGCCATGATTCAATTTATTAAAGATTTCAACCATTGGATAGCCGTTGAATCTGAGAAAGAGGGTCTGTTAAATTTAAGCGCCGATATAAAGCTGCCATTGGAGGCTCGCGTGTATCCGCTGTATCCTTATATAGAAATAACCAATTGGCTTGTATTGGAATCGCCCGCTAAAGATATAACGCCAACCAGTAAAGTAATTGGGTTTGTGTCAAATAATCTTTACTATTATATTAAAGACATAACATTAGCTCAGGCAACAAAAATTAAAAATGTTAAATCTATGCAGATTTTTTACGACCCGGATATTATTAATACACAAATATTAAATAAAACAACGGCCGTGCGTGACGACCGCTCAATAAAAATAGGTAAGAGTATATATAATAGCAATCTGTATCAATTATTTCTATTGGAATTTATGACGTTATTTAGTAAAAGCAAAAATACGGGCATTAGGCAGAAACTAAAAAAAATGCTACTTGGAAATATTAACAAAGATTTTGAATTGATTATGAAAGACATCGGTACAATGATTTGCAATTGCGATGACTATAATAAAGTTAAAGTAATAATATGCGAATTCGTAACTAATCATCACGATAAAAATATACTGATGAGCGAGATAGATGATACTAATTTTGTATTTGACCGAGAAACATTTGAAGCTATCAAAAAACTACCGCATGATAAGCTTTACAAGGAGCTGGAGCAACTATCTAAAAAAATATTTGAAATCGGCGACGTAGACAAAATAAAAGACTTTGAGTTTCCAAATATGTTTACGTCATGTCAAGATAAAATAGGGCAATATTGTAAAAACAATAAGTTATTAATTAGTAAAACTAAACTGGCCGATTTATTAGATATAATGACATCGGATATATTAAATCCGGTTAAAGAGAAATGGTTATTTAGTTCGCTATTTAATGGAAACTTTATTTCTTATTTTAGATTTATAAAGCGATTAGATGAAAATATAACAATTACAATAGAATAAAAAAATGATAAATTAAGAGCTATATTAAGTCCGTTGAGACGCAGAATTTTGAGATATGTCGAACATGTCAGCGATTGAGATTGCAACCAAGCTTCCCAAGTGTTTAGTCAAAATTATTGTTGAGCTAACGAAACCATGCATATGTATTTGCGGTCATGAAAGTCTGTTTGGAGACTGTCCGTTTCTGGCGTCGGGTGCGCATACAGAAACATCATCACAATGCACGGGATGCGGCACTGATGATGACCATCACTATTGTTTTTGCCCGGTTCATCCTTACAAGTGCAAGGAATGTCGCTATCACACTGGAAATCATGAGTGGGATTGTCCATTGAACCCTTTGTTCGGCGCAAGGATTGTGAGTGTGGCAAGAGGCCAGAGTGAGGGCGAGAGTGGCAAGAGGCCAGAGTGAGGGCGAGAGTGGCAAGAGGCCAGAGTGAGGTGTAGGTGCAGTAGGTATAGTTATAGGCCCAGCATATGGCGATTGTGCAGTAGGTATAGTTATAGGCCCAGCATATGGCGATTGTGCAGTAGGTATAGAGACTTCCAAAAAAATTGAGCCCGTCGCTCTTTTTTTGAAAGGTGTTTACTTTGAATTTTTCTGATTATCTTAAATTAATGTATCCATTCATTCTAAACATTCGGGAATACTTTTATAAAAAATTGAATATATATACTATAGTTAAGCCTGCCTTGAGAAAAAAATGAGTGTTACACCAGCATGTCGAATTGAAAGTGCAGGCCCCGTTCGGGATGCTTTATTAAACATTATTGGCATTACTGCAATCATCTCAGGGATTTTTCTATGAGACAGCATTATGGTCGCGCGCAAAGCAAACTATTCTTTATGACCAAGGTCGATACGAAGACGTGCAGCAATTTGAAACGATTGCTGAATTAGTTGCCGAGGTTATGCGCGTATTGATTGCCTAGGCAGTTATTGTAAATAAGTATTTTTTTTTTACAGCGATTCATTCTAAAAATTGAAACTTAATTTATATATATTATACAATGACAAGTGTTTTATCTATCGATTCTTTGCATGGGTCTGTTATTAATTATGAACAAATTAAGAACATGCCCTCAAGAAATGCATTTTTAGATCAATCTACGTATAAAGAAACTAATGAACTTATATCAAAAAATAAAACATTATTATTTATGCCAAATTCAATACACGAAATGCATTTACAGGACGCTAAGTTTGACACGGCAAAATATAAGATAGTGTTATTTGGTATATTATTAGATGGCAGGCGCGCGACTGTTGTTCTTAATGATTTGAAACCTTATTTTGAAGTTGTTATTAATGAAAGTACTGAGGCTCTTAATATTTATAATAAACTTAAACAAACCAAATATGCATGCCCGATAAGCTTTGATATTATTAAAGGTAAACAGTTTGATGGCTACAGTAAAGAAAGGAAAACATTTGCCCGAATTTATTTTGATAAACTAAAAATGCGAAACGAAGCTATTAAATTTGTTAAATCGCAAGGTATGTCTACTACGTCAGATGATTCCAGTTGTTATTATAGGGTTATCTGTCGTGATTATATGACTACTTTTAGTTCGTGGGTTAATATTAGCAATTATAATGTTAAAACTTATACGGGTATTCGCGGTGCTGTATATGACGTAAGTATCAATGATTATAAAGTATATGAAGGTGACGTAACTGAAAACCCACAGCTTGCAAAAGATAATAGCATGAGTATGGCCTGGGATATTGAAACATATAGCCCCGATGGCGATATTCCTTTACCGGACAATCCGCTGCATCGCTTGTTTATGTTAAGTGCAACATTTCAGTGGTATCATTCTGATAAGCAATTATTGCGTGTTTGTTTGGTTGAGCATCCATGTAATGCACGCCCAGGTTATTTGATTATAGTTTGCGGCGATGAAAAGAAAATTATTAAAGCATTTGGTAAGCTGGCATTTAAGATGAAGCCTGAGTTTAACTTGGGTTTTAATGATTCTGAATACGATTGGCCATGGGTTGTTAAGAGGGCTGCGTCGTATGCCGGCGTACTGCCGTTCTTGGCCGAATGCTTCGATTCAACATCGCCATGGAAAAACTATGACGAAGTTGATATTATGCGATATAATTTCAAGAAAGAAAAAATTAAGCTGGAAGCTGATGCCTATGCCGAGGGAAGCACACTGGTACTGCCTGGTTATATTAATATAGATGTGCGAACCGTGTTTAGGCAGTTATATCCGACCTCTGAAAAATCCAATCTTAATTTCTATTTATCTTTAAATAAGTTAGATTCTAAAAAAGATATGCCGTATCAGGAATTGTTTAGTATTTATAGGCAGATGGGAATTACTTTTAATAAACGAACTATTATACAATCTATATTATCAAAACACAAGATTAATAGCGCGGCTGTGTTGCGGTATTATGATGAATATGAAAGCCTTAAAGAAAAAATGGCCGATATCGCCGAATATTGCGTTGTAGACTCGCAAAGGTGTCATGAACTGATGAAAATTAGGTCGGTAGTTACAGATAAGCGCGAGGTATCTAATTTATCATATACATCCGTTTTCGATTCTTTCTATAGGGCCAATGGCATGAAAGTTCGCAACTTGGTAATTGCAAGAGGCCAAAAACGCGGTATTAAATTCTCTAACGTCGCAAAGTTCGATAGCGAGGAAGGCAAATATCCGGGGGCTTATGTATTTCCGCCTAAAAAAGGATTGGTCACAAGTAAGCTATCAATACATGAATTGATTGAAAATGCGCGCGAATTGGCGGACGGCGATTCAAAATTACGGTCTGAATGGGCGTCTGTTACCGATGATGAAATTGCATTGTATATCAAAATAATTTCTGAAAACAAATCTATTATGTCCGATAAAGAAATTGATATGCTTGTCACACAAGTGCCTAATTTAAGAAAATGCTTTCTTGATTTCTTGGCGCTGCCAACTGGTCGGCCCATCACGGGTCTTGATTTTAGTAGTCTGTATCCGTCTTTGATGATGACTTACAACTTATCGCCGGAATATATCATTAAAGATATCAAGGAAGCAAAGGAAGCCATAAATGAAGGGCATACACTGCACAAAATAAAATTTATGTTCAATAACAAATGGGTTCGCGGTTGGTCTATTAGACATGACAATAAACTCGATGTGAATGATAAGGACTGTAAATTTGGTATTTATCCTATGATATTAAAAGATTTATTCGATTCGCGCAGCCTGCTAAAGAAACGACTTCAGAAATGGGAACATGAAAAAGAGCGGCTTAACATGCTGAGCGCCGATGAATTTAATCAGCCGCATATCAAAGAAGAATATGATAATGTTAATTTTAATTATAATTACTTGGATTCAAAACAAAAGGCTTTAAAAGTATTTATGAACACATTCTATGGCGAAACGGGCAATAAGAATTCACCATTCTTTGTTCTGCAGTTGGCGGGGGCTATTACTTCATCGGGGCAAGACAATATTAAAATGGTTCAAAAATATGTAGAAGATGAGGGTTGCAACGTGTATTATGGTGACACGGACAGTATATACAGCGCCATGCCTGAAAAACATTTTATTGAATTAGATAAAATGTATTATACGGGGCAAATCGACAAACTAAAATATTGGGAAGAGATGGTAAACATAACATTTCGTGAAATTGCAATTATTAATGATGCTGTGAACGTTATGTTAATTAATGACAATGGCACTAAATTTCTGAAGATGGCTTTTGAAGAGAGTTTATTTCCGGTGGCGTTTCTGGCAAAAAAGAAATATTATGGCATACCACATATTTCACAGCCAAACTTTCAACCTAAGGACTTATTTGTGCGGGGCTTGGAAGTAAAAAAGCGAGGTGTATCTGAATTTCTCCGCAAGGTATGTTTTGATATAATGTGGGATTCAGTAAAGGTATCTAATATATATAGTTTGATGGAGCTTGTTAATAGAAAGATTGATTATATTTATTCTAAGAAATGGGATTTCGATGACTTTATTATGACCGATATATTCAAGCCCAATAAAAACAATATTAAAATTCATACATTTGTGCGGCGCATGATTTCTGAAAATATTGTAGTAAAGCCATTTGAGCGATTTCAATATGTTATTGTTAAAAAGAATCCGTATACTTACGACACGCGCGGGCGAAAGCAGGATATATCGATTGGCGATAAAATGGAGCTTTATGAAGTTGCCACAAAAAATAAATTAGATATCGATTTAGATTATTATATGAAAGGCAGTATCAATGGCCAATTGGCTCGACTGGTAACATATGCGGATACCTTTCACACAGAGCCGTTAGATGACAGCGTTGATGAACTAAAGATTGCTGAAGATAAGACGTATAACAATGCATGTAAGTATATAGAAAACTATTGCGATAAGTATTATGCTAAATACAGCAGCAAGGGCAAGATATATCAAAAAATATTTAAGGTCGCAAATAATATTATCAAGGAGAAGCTAAACGAGTTCTGTAGCCCAGAGGCTGTTAATATACTTGCTAACTATGATATCGAAAACATAGAGAAATGGTTATTTGAGAAAGCAGAAAAGGATGCTATGAAATCCAATATGGGGCATGGTGCGCGACACATCAACAATCTTATTAAGGACTTAGATGACGAAGCAAAGCATAAAAAAATACAGGAGTTGCAAAATATGTACTTTGCAAATAGACAAAATAACTTGTCAAGTATGCATAAAAAAATCTTTGAAGATAGAAATGCCGTATTAAAAAGGCAGGTGAGCGATAACATGAAAAACCTGATAGCTATTCTGAATCATCATTCTGGCATGATTAATGTAGTACAAGAAAAGATTAAGAAATCTTTAGACATTGGTAATTTATTTAATGGGATTTCTGAAGAAGTTCCTGATTTTGATAGCTTGGCTGCGGACCTGGATAATTCGGAATTAGATGCGATTGCGCGGCGGGAGATAAATAATTTGAGTAATAATAAAATGTTAGTGGAATCTATGAATAAGCTTAGATATATTTACATTAATATATTATGTAACTACAACTTTATTCAGAAGACCAATTTGGTGGCTGATTACTTGGTGCAGTGTAGAAACAATACTATTAGTTTGAAACCGAGGCCGAAAAATTTTGATGTTAAGAAAACTATCAAAAACAATGTCGATGACATTATATTGGAGTTAAAAGCTGATAAAAAATAATTTATAGAAAATAATTTCTTTATTTAATATATTTTTTTTAAATTATATAATATATTAATATAATACATAAAAATCAAAATGTCAGAGTTTGATGAAATGCTTTCTGGAATCATTATAGTTCTTTTGATGTTCGTTGTTTGGACTTGGTATAGCAAGTCAAAGAGTTGCGATGACAGTAGTTTTAAGTTAGCATGCGGTTGCCGCGGGCGCACGTGCCGATGCCGCGGATATATACAAACTCGGCGGCCGGGGCCTGCGCGACCTACATGCGGGGCTAGGCGAGTAAAAACTATGAATCGCGAAAGTGAAGGATACGAAGATAATGTTAACTATGGAACTGACGAGAAATCGGCTGAAGACCACGTTACTGAAAGAGCCCCCATGAACTTGGGTTCGGTTCTTATAGGCGGCGGCTATCAGGAATCTACTAAAAAGATGGCACTTGAGGATGCTGTTGGCGATTCGCATCAGCGTTGGTGCGATAGTTTAAATTTTAATGGGTTGGCCACGGGCGCTAGTTCATGCACAACGCTTGAAGAAACGGGTAGGTCGTATGGTACGGCTGATTTCGTTGGTCTTACGGCCAGGAAATTCTGCAAAGCCCGTCAGTTGGCTACGCCTGCCGACGATGTCCGCACTACGCCATCTCAAAATATTACTGAATGGTGTGGAATTGAAATGAATTCTATTATCTAAGTATATATATGAGTGTAAAACTATACGGATATCTTGTGGAAATAAATTCTAATAAAATGAAGTTGATGTTTTGCCCAGATTATAATGGCACATCTATTGATTTTACTAAATCTTTTTTGTTAAATAAAGAAAAAACCATTAATGGGGCGAGCCCTGTATCTGATAACTATTTTTATGTAAAATGTAATAATGTTTTAGTTGGGCAGTTTGAAACTGAGTTTAAGCCCATTGAAGATTTTATACAGCATACCGTTGAGTGTACAGTAAAAATTAAAACATATAACTTTAAAGATAAAACAAAGCAACTTATTGGTTGGAATATAAATTTATTAAATATAAAGCTTTATAGTATGTAGTTAAATTTGAAATTTAATATAGTGAAATTATAATGAGTCTTGTGCGATATGATTCTAAACTTGAATTGGAACCTTTTGGCTTTGATAATATGGGGGCTACATGTTATTTTAATGCTGTATTACAATCTTTACTTAGTTGCACCTCCTTTATATCTGAATTATTAAAAAATGACTATAGTAAGAACCCGGTTACGCGCGAGCTTACAAATCTTGTTAAAACAGCGATTGATTCGCAGTCGTCAGGAATTAGTTCAATGAGCCCAAAGATATGGCGTGAAATGGTGCGCGTACTACGTAAAACTACTAATATAGCGCGGTTTAATGGACAGCAGTGCGCGGCCGAAGGATTGCATAGATTACTTGAGTCGTTTGACGAATTTAATGAATTGCAAAACTTGTTCTTTCATAGATATAAATCTATGGTATATTGTTTTGAATGTAAAAAAGTAGTGTCGACTATAGATGCCATAAATAATACGTTTGAAGTAGAGCCGACTTTGCAAAGTGAGCAGCTTGAAAAATTTAAGAATTTAGAAACAAAAAAGAACATGAATCAATACTTGTCCAACAATACGGGCTATGTTGAAGATTTTAAATGCCCCGGTTGCAAAAATTCTGATGAAAAATATAAAGTAAATCAGCTAACTATGGTTCCGGAAATATTGGCTGTGTTATCTAAGAAATATAATAAAGAAACTAAGTTGGATATATATACTGAGTTTCCTAAAACATTGGAGTTTAATGGAACTGATGGTTTGCTCAAATATGAAGCGGTTTCTCAGATTGAACATTCAGGCAACTTAACTGGTGGTCATTACTGGGCCGTTTCCAAGCGGCGCGACGGATGGTATACATTAAATGATAACAGCGTTTCTAAGTCGGAGTTTAATCCTACAAAAAATACATATATCGTATTCTATCACTTGGTTTGAGGTTAAAAAAAAATTAAATTATTTATTCTCGTTTAACGCATCATTTTTTTTTGATTCATTCGCGTTTAACGCATCATTTCTATTCGCGTTTAAAATCATCATTCATTCGCGTTTAACGCATCATTTCTATTCGCGTTTAACGCATCATTATCATCATTTTTTTTTGCCATTCATTCGCGTTTAACGCATCATTCATTCGATTTAAAATCATCATTATCATTTTTTATTCAAAGTCTTCAATTCGGTATTTGCGGTTGCTTTCGTATTCGGTTACGCTTTCGTGCAGGGCGTCGCTTTTATGAACAATGGGGTCGCTCATCCAAGTAAGTTGGTCTCGCATCAGAAGACGCATAACACGCTGCAGGTGGACGAACCATTCGATGTATCTAACAAGAGATGTCTGGTATCTATGAAATCCAGTTTGGTGCCAATATCCAACCATACTTGCAATTGGACCGCCTGCTACAATAACCGCAGCAGGTATTGTTGTTAAATTAACAGACTTGACATTATTAGTTTTATGGCGATTGGAGTTGGTTGGAACTGTATTATCCATATATGTCATTTCTGTGTATCCTAAATTTAATATATCATTTGTATATTTGTTAGCTTGACGCATAACAAGTAATATGGCTGCTACTGCTGCTGCTGCTCCTGCTGCTCCTGCTCCTGCTAATGCTGCTGCTGCTACTGCTGGTAAATTTATTTTGTCATGAATAAATCCACCAATAGTATTAGCTACATTTGGAAACACTACGTTAAAATCAGCTCTTAACTTATTTAATCTTGCAGCTGTAATAACACCATTACGGGCGTTAGCTTTACTAGGAGGACCACCAATAGCCGCAGCTATCACACCGTCTATCGCTTTAGTTATTTCTGATTCTGTTATGTCAGTCTGTATGAAGTTAAAGCATTTAACCGCAATCATTGCATAATATAAGTCTACACATTCATTGTAAGTTGTTTGTTTGTTAACGCCAAATGTATTATTTGCCGTATTATCATAGCATATTTTTAATGTAATGGTGCTGATTATTTCAACTATATGTGATAACAAAACTGGATCTGACAAGAATTCATCTTTGTTTGCAACGTTGCCGTATTGCATTGTGCGCGCCATATTTGCGTTGTGAACATTGAAATCCTGGTCTTTCATAAAGTTGTTGATATTTCCTTGAGGTTGAACTGAATATAAGCTATTTAGTAAAACCTTGTTCCATAGTTGGTCGCTTAAATATTTAGGGCGATTAAGAGAAAGAGAGTCATTTCCAGCCATTAGCTTCCATATGTTGTTAACGTAATCTTTCATGTAGCGAACGCCCGACGGCTCAATCAAGATGCGGACTAATGCGTCTTCTGGATAATATCCTATCTTTGGTATTTGAGGCATACCGCGCGCTACGTCTTCCACTATATCTAAGCTGCTTCCAGTTTCTGAAAGCGTAATTTGAGTAAGAGACCGCGACCTAGTTTCGACACCAATAAATTGCTTAATCATGTGGTCAAAGGTGTACGAATAGTTAAATATATTAACAAATGCAACTTCGCGCTGCAAAGCGTGGAAATTAATCGGAACTATGTTAGCATCTAATATATTGTATATACGCAGGGAAGCTCTGTCTTGATTGTGTAAATGTTCTGGGAGGCTTGTGTCTAATATACACCTAAGCATTCTATATAAGGATTGTTTGTAGTTATCATTTTCAGTTAATAACAGAACATTGTTAGCATTGCGGAAGAATTCATCATTTGTTTTGATTAACCCGTCGTTATAATCTTTGTCAGTTATTGAATGCCGAGCCGTTTGGCATGATAGATGTTGCAGAACATTAAGTCTTTTGTTTGTTTTAGTTTTGTGGTTTACAGTGTTCGCCGCAACAAAGTAAAAGTTAGTAAGTTTATCTAAGTCATTATTGACCAAATAAGTCTTGTGATATATGTAATCAGTTGCGAATCTTAACAGATATGTTGAATTGATAAATGAGTCTACTATCTTGCGTTTATCATATGATGCGGCACCTCCAACCTTTGCATTGTAAGTATCCAAAATACTTAATATACCAGGTGCTAATTCTATATTGGGCTCACTGCTATCGGATAACAAACCGCGTGTACCATACGCGAACTTAAATTCTTCGGAGCCAGCCCCTATGTCTTTATGCGGAATTAAGCCGCGGCATGTGTGATATTGATAACGGTTATCAACCATGCCGGCAGGAGGGGTTCCAGCAGCCGGGCTTATAATTGGCTCAACTAATACTGATATTTCTTTTGCTATATCGTGCATTGCAGCAATTCGTTGACTACTTGTGGACTGATTCCCGTTAGCCCAGACCATAACAATAGCTGCTTGTGCTATAAAGAGTGAACGCGGTCGGTTGGCATCAGCAGCTCCAAATAATGCAAATTGAATGTTATGAGATGCATGAAAATGAGCTATACCAGCACCATTAAACCTTGTACACGCATTTCGAACTTGTTCTTGTATAGCGGCAGGGTTTTCATTATACGTATGACTAAGAGCGCCTACAACTAATATCGCTAACATTTTAACGGTCTCATCATGTAGGTCTGTTCTGAATGCATTCAAACCAGAAAGACCAGCAGCAGCGGGAGCATCAACATCATGAGTAGCAAGTTTTTTATATACAGTTATTAAATATTTAATTCCATAATCGGGTATGCTAATATTAGTATTTGTATTTATCAAAGATTTTAAATTTTTCATAAATGCTCGTGCTGATGCTGTGTATGCAATACCAACAGCACCACTAACATTTAACGCAGCAGCATACCGAGCAGCAGCAACAATAGCAACAGCACCAGCAGCACCAGCACCAGCACCAGCAATACGAGCATTATCAGCAGCAGAACCAGCAGCAGCAGCAACAATAGCAGCAGCACCAGCAGCAACAACAGCATTAGTAACAATAGTATTAAAAGGCTGACCAGCATTATAAGCATTATCAGCAGCATTAGCAGCAGCAATAGCACCAACAACACCAGCAACACCAGCAACACCAGCAACACCAGCAGCGGCAGCAATAACAGCAGCAAAAGCAGGATTAGCAGCACCAAGACCAGCAGCAGCAGCAGCATTAGCAGCAACAGCACCAACAGCAGCATCAAAATCAGTAGCATCAAAACCAACAACAATAAGAGCATTACGAGCACCAGCAGCATCAAGAGCAGCACCAGCAGCGTTAGCAGCGGCACCAACAGCACCAACAGCAACAGCAGCAGCAGCACCAGCAGCAGCAGCAACACCAGCAGCAGCAACAAAAGCATCAACACCACCAGCACCAGCAGGCGTGTCAGAAACTGCTGCTACATTAAGAACCGTTAAAATGTCTACCATCTCCGTAATCGTAGCGCCGCCCACAACATTACCACCGTACACATGATTATCAATTTTATCACGTTCTGCATCGTTTGGTTTATCAGCAGTAGATAATAAACTATGTTGGTTGTTTAGTAAATAAGAAACTTGAGACAGAGGCATCAATGGTAATGCATTGTTGCGATTTTTGTAATCAGAAATTGAGTTTTGATACGTTTCAAAATATAGTGGGATATCGGCAAGTTCTTTATATACGCTCTTGACGCATGAATGCAGCGATTTGGCGCATGATGAAATACTCGTCAGCATAGTAATCAGATGGCTTTTGCTGTCGGCTTCATTGCCATTAGCGTCTGCATCGCGTAAAGTTAAAGCAACGCCATCGGTTTCAACTTTACTAAATGGAACGCCTGATGCGTAACAGCAGCAACAGCTGGTCCGGGTACTGTTCCTTTTACCTTTAACGGAGTGCTTTCTAACAGTGACTTGATTAAATCTGCTTGTGACACCAAAATATTAAGCTGTTTCTCAAAAATAGGAAGATATGCGGTCATAAGGTCTTTCATGTAATCGGAAATATTAAGCAGATTAGCTTCGGCATTCATTAAGATGCTGACTGAAGTAATGCCCGATTTTTTATCGGTAACGATATTTCTAATCGAGCGAGCCAAAGTTGCAAACAGAACCGATCGCGAATCAGTCTCGTACCTAGGGAACGCTGCATATCCTGTAAATGGAACCACTGCTTTTGATAATAGTGGTAAGAATATAACTAAAGAATCAACAGCTATATTTATTTGGGCCTGGATGCCAACAGCAGCAATAGCTACCAGTGCACGCAAAGCCTGTGCACTTCTATTATTAGCAACGGCGGCATTAATAGTTGCCCAGTTAGCAGCGGCACCAACAGCGGCAAATCCTGCAACATCACCAAATGTGGTACCAGCAACAATAGCATTACCTGTTACAGCAGTACCAACTGCATCAAGAGCATTAAGCACCAATACTGCCTGAGCCCGAAGATCAACAATATTAGCTCTAGAATTATTTAATCTTATTAATTTAAACGACTCGGTAAATACTGTAGTTATCGCATTGTATTGAGGCTGTGTTATTCTAATATCATAAATTCTAGATATATCATCAATGGCGCCTCCTTTCATAATTTCACGAGCATTGGGCCCGTTGGCAAACTTTTCTAATAAAGGCAGATATATCTTGCCGCTTGTGTTATCAGTAAACATATTAATATAATGATAAATCAATCTATTAAGCTTGAACACTAATCCTAAATGACCTTCTTGACCGTCTGCTTCGAATGGTCTTGTTTGTCCATAAGCTATACCAAAACAATCTTTTTTATCGTCATAATCATAAATTCCTGTAAATCCAAAAGATCCATCATAATTATTTGAATTAAATGCATCTCTGTAAATTTCAACAGGGTCACCATTTATCTTTGTAAAATCCGGAACTCCCTTTAATAATTCATCGCTTACTGATTTAGGAACTCGGCTATCAATTATAGCAGATTGCCGAGTAATACCTGTTTTATTAATAGGAAATTTAGTCCATGCATTGTCTGTTTTAATGTTTCTGGGTTTAAATGTATACAAGGGTTTTATGGTGTTTGAGCCACCACCTGCAACAAGTGTTCCATCATCTTGTCTTGTATATAATTCCTGGTCCCAGTATGTTAGTTTTGCTAATAAATTTCGGTTAGTCTTTGCGAGCGCATCTTTCGCAACGAATGCCCAAATGCTTTTAAGCGCCGTATTTGCATCCGAAAGGCCACCGCCATATTTGTTCTTGATTAACCTATCTACAAAGTGTTCCTTAAGGTAAAACAAAGATACAACATTGGGGTTAGATGGCTCGTGAGATGCTGGCGTTCTATCTGATAATGTAAATTCATCCTGCTCACTGTTTTCATATTTTGAAATAATTTCATGCGGTATAATTTTGCGGAATTTAGTCATAGAATCGCTAACATTTTCAAGTAATTCAACAACATACTTTTCTAAGTTTTTAAAGCTTAGCATAGGATAACGCGATTTGCCATCTCCGCTAAAGTAAAGCTCAACCATAGGATTTTTATCACATGTAAGATACATAAGATGATTTATAGTATCCTCTAACAAATTAGATTCTGCAAGGCCTGCTGGTAGTGCTGCTCCTCCTACCGGTAATACTGGTAAATACCTTGTGTAATCGGCAGCTGCAAAGTATAGATATGTACGGTTAGAGCTGGTTGCTCCTGGGCCTATGCCTCTATATTTATCATTGCCCGGTAAAGCCTTTAGTTTTTGAAGACAGTCATTTATAACTACAGCATTTGCACCATCTAAATGTAAACTATTTGCAAAACGGTTGAAATCGTTAATCATTTTGTAAACCGTGTATAATATTGTAAGTGGATTAATAACAGTTTCGTGAAACATAAGCATAGCGTCATAATCAACATCGGAATAACGTTCTACACCCAAAATAGTGCTGCGAACAATAGCATATTTTTTAGATTCAGAATCGGATTCTTTAATACGCTTAACAGTTTGTCTAATCAAATCATCAACGCCAGCATATTTAAGACCCAGCGTATCGAACGTATCGCCGAGTTGCGTTTTATTAGACAAGGAACCGCCAGCTTTTAAATCAAGAGCCATTTCAACTCGCTCGCGGAATTCACGTATTTGCTCCCTAAAGTGTTTTACTGAAATCTTGGACCTACCATTAAATCTATATGATTCCGATACAAATTTATCAGATGGCGCTGCTTTTCTAGAAAATTCATCCTTACTATTTAAAATATCATAATCAACGTTTTCATCTTCAGCATATGATTCATCTTTCAACCCGGCATCTCTTTCCGTAATATAATTATTAATTTCTTGGCGCTTAACTAAACCATATCGAAGATTAACTTCAGCAACAAAGTTTTCTAGAACCTTTGTGCAAGTCTCGCTGTGATATTTGGGCTTGTAGTGTGTATAAATATCATTGATGCTTGCAATAAGGTCTCGTGAGAACGTATCGGTATACCCACCATCGGTAACATTGGCGGCGTCTACGAATACAGTCTTTACGAAATCAGCCCAAATGCCATCAAAACTAGGAATCATGGATACTATAATATCAGAGGTAGTTGCGGCATTTGATTTGAAGTTAAACAATTCGCGATACCACTCACCTAATAGAGTCAATCTAATATATAATTCAACCGCGTCGGGAATAATCTTTATGTCATTTCCAGAGGCGCCACCCATTATTTGGCGAAGCTGTGAATTTGCGAGCGACCTATTATTGGCAAAATCTTTTGCCGGTCTGTTATACAAAGAGTAAGAGCCAACAACAGTAAACACCTTGCTAATCATGGATTTAACGCTCATTTCAAATATATCATCAGTGGTCAAATACCCATTATTTAATTCAAGTGGGTCAAAATAGTGTACGTTAAGATATTTACCACGAGCCGGTTTAAGAAACGCAGTTGTTATTTCGGTTCCATTTCGCGTGACAACCCATTCACTGTAGGTTGAATCTCGTGCATTATGTATTGGCATTCGACCCAAAGCAACGCTGGTTGCAACCGTATACTTCATAAATGCTTTAAATATCAGTCCGGGCGACATAAACGTATGAATGTCATCACCAGATGTTTTATTACTAAGCTTTGAAAACGTGGAAATAATATTTTCTAACGCGCGCATGCTTTTAATAGATTTTTCAATTCGAATAAAGAATTCCTTTGCTTTAGCACGAGTGTCTAATACAACGCCTTTCATCCAATCACCTGGAGATTCTCCATCGCCATCAAGAAACTCGTAATAGTGGCTGGATAAGCTTGTGGGTTGATCAGATAATAAAAATCGCGCGGGTGAATTTGCCGCACCAGCTCTATCACTTTTAAATGATTCAAACACATAAACTAAATTGTCTCCGGACTTATCAGTGAACCATTTGGAAACTATCTCAACCTGGTCTAATAGTCGCACAAAATCCTTTATATCATCTGGATTCATTTGGATATTCTTTGTAAATTTACTAAGATATAAATCAATGGCCTGTGCCGCTTCAATCATCTCAACCTTGGCCGTTCGCATATATTCTAACACAAATTGATATGATTCCCATTGATCCTTTTGGGTCGCAGGCGTGCCGGCGCTGTCAATTCGCGCCTTTACTTGGCATGATAAATTAGGAATTGCACCAAAGGCGCCATAATCAGCTTTGCTCGTTACTTTGGAAAACGATGCGTCGTCGCAAGTAAGCATCTTGTATCGTGAGTTGATGGCATCAATAATCATACCACAGTCCTCACCCAAAATGTTTTCGTAATCTTTGGTGTAGTCGTCTTGTTGGGCTGCAGAAACAGACAGGTTCGTCTTAATATTTGCAATCTTGTAGTAGTATTCAACTTCACGAATGGCCTTCTTCATGGTAACTAAATACTTAAAGTCATCGTCAGAGCCTCCCATAGCATCTGCATCTGAATCAGCACCAGTGGCATCTGCAGCAACTGCAGCATCTGCATCTGAATCAGCACCGCCTTGGTGTTCTGAGGAATAAATTCCACTCATAGAATTAAAGCCGCCTAAATGGCTTTCCATTCCGGCAATTGTGTTAATATTGCCACCTTTCTTGTCAGTCTCATAACTGCGGTCCGCATCAACGTGGACTTCAGATAACGCTTTAGTAAACGTGCTATTGAAATCATCAATAACCTTGATTAGCTTAGAAATGCTGGCATCTAAATTCTTAAAATATATATTGTTATTATCAACAGCGGCTGATTTGGACGCATCTTTTAGTGTTTCCAAAGACTTGATAAAATCATGCTTAACATACTCCGATTTAACATCTTTTCGGTATCCGCTCAAGGCCTTGTGTAAATCCTTGCGGTCCGGCTGTACGCCACTGAAATAGCCGAGCTGGCGTATAAACAAGCGGAGCGAGTCGGTAATCTTGATTTCGCCACCAATCTTTTTACCTACCTTGTATAGGTCCGTGATAATAACGTTATAGCAGTCCCTAATTTGCTGATTTAGCGAACTAAACAGCTTTTCGCGGTAAACCGATTGCTTATGCAGAGTACGTCCAACGGATCGCTTGTCTGCGTGGTTTCGCCCTTTGAAGACGCTGTCTCGGTCGCGATACAGAGAATCGCTAACCATATCGGCGAATCCCATGCCATCATCACCACCGGCGTAATCGTTGCCTGCATCGCTTTCATAGCCGCCTTTCTTACTCAACTCCTTTGCGATATCTTCATGCGAAAGGTCGTTTCGGTATAAAATATCGGATGCAATCATAAGTTTGTTTAATTCTTTGCTATTTGGCTTCTTGCTAACTAATTTATCATATATTTTGCTTCGCAAATCCTTGATGTTTTTAGTGTTCTTGTACTCGGAAACACTCATTCCGAGCTGCTTAAGAGCCTTGTCAACTAAGTAAGCGGCATGCGAAACGCTGCTGGTTCCGCTCATCATGGAACTCAACTTATCAGTAAACTCACGCGAACCAGTCATGGAACGCAAATCGTCGGTAAGCCCAGGCATTGCCTTATGTTCTTCCAGCAGATTAATCAAAGAGCTGCCAACCGGCCCAATAACACCGCCCGAGAGATTGGCCAAATATGCGTGCTGTCGGTGAATTTCGCGCGACAAGGCCTCGTACGCGTCCTTAATTATGCCATATTCGGCCGGCGAATTATCCTTGAGCTCATCAATAAGTTTCTTGTGGGCGTTATCCAAATAGTCTTGCAGAACAGTTAAATTCCTAATAATTCGCGTCATGTCGCCAGCAACCGTAATAAACTCGCTGTGAAGCCCGGTAAACAAAGAATACAAGAGCTCAGAAATGCTTTGGCAAATATGCTCGGAAGTGTCATTAACATTAATAATTTCCATAGCATAAGTTTTGTTAATGGCCTCGGCAATCTTTTTGCATACATCGGTGTGGATTTTCTTGTCAATCTTAATTTTGCGACCCTTGCGTGGATTAGGCACAACTTTCTCAAATTTTTCAATAATATCCTTTAAATCGGCCGAATCTGCAAAACTGGAACTAATTTTCAGAATACCAGCGACTTCCTTTGCAATAGACCTAATCAAATGTTCTTTTGCATTCGAAAATAATGAATTTCCATAGTGTTCCAGCGAGTCATAGCCGCCGATTGCACCACCTGTAATACATCCACCGACCCCACTTAAACCGCCTAGATATCCGCCGAAAGTTGAGCTCATTGTATATTTTATATTATATATAAAAATAATGATAGTTTTAAAATAAAAATATTAATTATCTTTTTTATGAAAAAATAAAAGTTTATTTAGAATTATATAATAAATTATTAAGATGCCTCCTAAAAATCAAGTAAAAAAGTTTTGTTCTATATCTAAGTATATTCAGCAAAATGATAAAGAGTTTTATCAAGCACTTGATGATCTGTGCCTGTTTGGACTATTCCGACCGCGAGGTAATGGAGTTACATTTATGTACCCTGACAAAGATTATCGTAAAAAAATAGTAAAAGAAGCATACTCGGACAGCCCCGAATCCGCGGTCGAAATGGTTCGAAATCTCGTATTGCTTGATTTTCTGCCTAACCATCTGGATTTTGACAAAAAAACAATCGCCACGGCACTGCACAAAAAACTCGAAGTTGAGAGCGCCGAAAAAGATCATGTTACTCTTAAGAGCAAACACAAGATTGTAAAAGAAACTAAATTCATAACACTGCGCAACAACGACCCGGTCGCATTATATCTATTAACCGGCAAAGGCATACTGCCTGTGTCCACCGAGCGTGTCGACACACGATTAGAAGACCGAAACCATCAAGAAAAAGAGGGCGGTGTTGAATTTAATTTAGCAGCTCTAACCAAATTTATTGAAGATAATTTTAAATTGCACCCACATATATATCAAGCTGTAATGGGTTTATTTTATGAATGTTTAGTTGAGAACTATGATTCGCATAAATCCGTAATAGATGAAATATATTATTATGTGGGACCATCAGCACTTGCTTCTTATTATATAATAATTGCCGGAAGCAGTGACATAGGTCCTATAAATGGCGTAGAACATTTATTATCAGAATTAGGATTCTGTAATTTACCAAAGTTAACAGTTAGCGATCTAAATGAATTTTTAGAAAAATATAGCGCGGTGCACAAAACTAATTTAAAATCACTTAAGGAAAAAATGGCAAACCATCAGATAGAGAAAAATATTATAACAGGAATACCCCAATATAATAGTGCTCAAGATCCGAATTTTAATTACGCAAACTTAAAATCTAAATATAAAGCAGTTTATGGTCAGACTCATCACGAAAAAGTTTTGTATGCACAAACATTAAATTATAGATTGTGGTTATTAAAACGAATGGATAATAATCAAACGCAAACTCTTAAGGACATTATAATGGAATTAAAGGTGCAAACTTTAAATCAAATGAGTACTTATAACAGTACAGATGTAGCATTCAAACTATCATGTGCTAACATAGTTATGTCTGATTGTTATATGGCACACTATCACATTGGTAAAAGTTATAAGGAATATAATAACGAAAACCCTGTACAAACAGACTTGTTTACTATATTAGATGCAGATTTTATTGCAAAGGGAGGATTTGAAGGCGGCGCGGCTGATACATGTGTTGGTAAAAAGCTCAATGCTTTCCATAAGTAATGCTTTACGGATAAAGCATTTAAATATAAAATTTGAAAAAAATATCTAACTAATTATAAAATGCCATGTCATGTATTATGCCCGAGTTGTGGTAATGGATTAGGAGAAGTTTATGACTTCGTTAATTTAGCTAAACAAGGATATTATAAGTCGCTCGGAAACAAGATTAATGTTTCTGTAGATAAATTAAATATATGCCCAGACATAACATTACCTATTGGATTTATATTAGATGCGGCTGGATTAAATCTTATATGCTGCAGAATGCATATGCTTGGCGTAACAAACTTCGACAAGGTTTATAAATAATACATTATAGTTAATTATTTTTTTGTAGAAAAATATATAATAATTATTTATTTATTTTTGCGGGAAATTATAATTTATTCTTTTATGTTTGTACGTAGTACAAGTATGCAATTTTTTCAATTTGAAATAGTACAGAGTACAAGTATGCAATACGTAGTACAAGATATAAAATTTTTTCAAAATTGAAATAATATTCTAAAGTTATATAATTGGTTAAACTATACGTATACCAAAATGCAACAATCCATTACACTCGATGATGTTATTGCTTCCGAAAAGAAATATGGCTGTGTTCTAACTTATAATGCAAAGAAGGCTCGAGACTTAAAATCTTTGAACGCCAAATCTAAATATGATACAACTTATATTCCTTTATTATTTAAACATATTAACGGCAAAGAAATGCCTGTAAAAATTAAGTTTAGCGAGCAATTAATTGGGTCATCGGCCAAAGTTCCTCAGGGTAACGATGAGGATGGCGTCCCCAAGCATTTAAATATTTCATTTATGAAATTAGATAAAGAAAGCATTGAGGGCGGTGATTATGTTCCAAAAGTAAAGGATACTCCTGAAGCACAAGAAAAGGAAAATTTACGTGTAACTGAAAATATCGAAAGGTATGTATCTAATAATGAAAAATTTACTAAGGTGTTAGATATTATTGACGCCTCATATAAAACTTTATGTAATGATATTAAGGAAAAAGATTCTAAATCCGAGTTTGCATTTAGAACCAAAAAAGACCGTAATCAAAAAGAAATTCCCGTGTTTTCAATTAAACAGATTACACGCAATAATAGGGAAACAAACACCGACGAAGCGTTACCAAACCCTATTTATAGGTTAAAGGTTCCTGTCTGCCGAAAAGACGGCAGAATCGGAGTTTGGAGTAATTATGCAAATACATTTAAACCAATTGTATTTGACGCGAGAAAAATGACTAAAAAGAATAATTATCAACCAGTTCCAGCAACTGTTAACGTTAATGGAGTAATCAGGGATTTAAATGTTACCAATGCCGGATCATTTATTGTATATAAATCATTAGTCGGCGGTAATATAACATTCGAATGTATTACGGCAAGTAAGTTCGGTTTATCGTTAAACAATAGTTTCTATGATTTATATGTTTACAAACATAAGTCTAGGTCTACCAACACAGCATCAATCCGCGAGGATATTATTAGAATGCGTGGCGGTGAAGAAGAAGAGGAAGATGCCGAAGAAGAAATTGAAATAAAGCAAGAAGAAACTGAAACAAAACATAATAATTCTGATGATGAACCAGAAGATTCTGATGATGAACCTGCACCAGAACCAGAACCTGAACCCGAGCCAGAACCTGAGTCAGAACCAGAACCTGAAGAAGAAGCTCCAGCACCTAAAAAGGTTGCTAGAAAAAAGGTTGTTAAGAAGTAATTTAATTTAATATATATAATTTATATTTTTTTATATAGATGAGCTTATGCCAATATAAAAACAAATTGGGCGAACCGGGCAAGGGAATTCACGCGGCTCGCGATCCTATATTTAATACAGCTATAAATGATGTTGTTATGACAATATTAGGCGCGTACTTAATTAGTAAAGCATTTAACTATACGTTCTATTTTGTTTTAATAATATTGTTTTTGTTAGGAATATTCTTACACAGGATATTTTGCGTAGAAACAACAATAGATAAATTTTTATTTTCTTAGTTTCTTTAAATAATATTTTTCATAAATATTTTTATAATATGTAATATAATATAAAAATACAAATGTTTGAAATATTTACAGATTCTGGAATTATGTTAGTTATGTTATTATTTATAGCATTTATAGTTGTATTTGTGTTTTTACGAAATTTTAAACCTTCAGATGATAGTTGCATTATGGACTATGACTATGACTCTAAATATCAATATAACCTAAAAGTACCATCAGAGCAAAAAGCGCAAGAAACATTAGTAACACAGCAAGAAACACCAGTATCAGATGCAATAGCAACAGCAGCGCCATTAGCAACATTCATACCAACACCACCAGGAACACCAGGAAAATAATAAAATAATAAACATAACATACTATTTTTTTTGAAATTTGAATTTAGAATTAATGTTATATAGTTATATTTTGGAACTAAAAATGCCGCCTAAAAAAACGGCAGAACCTGATGACAAAACCCGCAAGATTAAACAAATTAGTATGCTGGACCACGCAAAAAATAAAAGTATGTGGGTAGGCTCAAAAAAAGTGCAGACCACTGATATGTATTGTTTATCCGAAGACAAGAAAACATTTGTCCCAGAAAAGATTAAGTTCGCTCCAGCCTGGTACAAGATAACCGACGAGATAGTAGTTAATGCAATCGACCAATGGGTAAACTATCCAAAATTAGTTACAAAAATTAATATATCATTTGATAAAAGCCACGGTATTATTAAAGTAATGAATACAGGCCCCAGCATAGGAATATATGAAACTACTAATATTAATGGTATTAAAATGTATGCACCTCAGTTAATCGCATCTGAATTTCTATCTGGTGATAACCTGGACGAAGACGGCAATGACGAACGCGTAACCGGCGGAACTAACGGCGCCGGTCTTAAACTAACCAATGCATTCTCTGATTATTTAAAAATAACAACTGTAGATATGAAAGTTCGCAAGCATTATACGCAGTTATTTAAAGACAGACTCACAGTTATCGAAACTCCGGTTATCAGACCAATTAAAGATGAAAAAGAAAGTTTTACCGAAATAGAATTCTTACCATCATACACAGTTTTTGGTTATGAAAAATATGATACCGATATATCCGAAAACCTCGAGAAATTAATTATTGCCCGCGCATATCAAGCGGCGGCGTTTACCAAAGCGGCAGTTTCATATAATGGCGACCAAATTGAAATTGGTAACGACCCAAGTACCTTTTATAATTTCTCCAATATGTTTTTGGAAGGTAATTTATTTACTACCAAAATAACATCCGATGACCCCATATATAAAAAATATCCATGGGAAATATGTGTCGGCGTTTCTGATGGTAAATTTAAACAAATTTCATTAATTAACGGTATATACGTATATGACGGCGGCACCCATATTAAACACTTACAAAACTTAATCGTAGCCAATTTAAAGGATAACGTAGAAAAGCTAATTAAGAAAACCAAAACTAAATTTAACGCCAATTATATTATTAATAATTTATTCATATTCTTCAAGGGCTCAATTATAAAACCCGAGTTCTCAAGCCAAATTAAATCAATCTTGGGCGACCCCATAGAAAAATTTGCATCATATAAGTTCAAGAACAAAGATTATGCCGAGCTGTGGGTTATGTTAGAACCGCATATTATGAGTTTATTCTTGGATAAATATAAAGACAAAAAGAAAAACCGCGTAACGCGAGGCGCTGTTAACGTGGCCAAGTGTACAGACGCTAAATTTGCAGGACATAAATCCAAATGGAATAAATGCACCCTTATTGTTTGCGAGGGTGATTCGGCTATGGGAACTGTACATGAAGGCATAACAAGTAAACATACGTCGCTTGACTATGATTATTATGGTACGTTCTCTATTCAGGGCGTTCCTATGAATGCCAGAAAAGAAGTGTCGCAGTATACAGATAAGGAAAGTAAAAAGATAACTCTAATCAGAAACGCAAAACTACAAAAGAATGAACGCCTATCAAGCTTGGTAAAAGTTCTGGGCCTCGATTACGAAAAAACATATGAAACGGACGAGGAATTCGAAACGCTACGATACGCCAAAATAACGGCGGCCGTAGACCAAGACGACGATGGAAAAGGCAATATCTTTGGATTAATTATAAATTTCTTCATATTATTTTGGCCCGCTCTTGCCGACCGTAAATTCATAACGCGTTTTAATACTCCTATTATACGCGCATACCCCAAAAACAACAAAAAATTTGTGGAAGAATTTGAATCACTTAAAACGTATGACAAATGGATTCGCGACAAGTATAATGGTAATGCCGAGTCCGTAAGTTCCGAATATTCAATTAAATATTATAAGGGTCTAGGGTCTCACAAAAAGACTGAAATACCACAGATGTTCAAGAATTTTGATGACCGAATCTGCGTATATATTCTTGATAAATTCGCCCTTAAAAATCTGGAAGCCTACTTTGGGAATAACACAGATTTACGTAAGAAAGCCCTGTCTACGCCCATCACACGCGAAGAAACAATTGGCAAGTTAATTGATATATCAGAGCAGCTTGATAGGGACCTCAAGGCTTATCAACGCGATAATATTCTTAGAAAATTGCCACACTGCATGGACGGCTCCGTTCCATCGAGGCGAAAGGTTTTATTTACGGCTCGCAATGTGTTTGCTGCAAACAACTCAGAAATGAAAGTAAATGCATTTGTAAATGAGACCAGTAAAACAACGCACTACCATCACGGCGAGTCATCGCTGGCTGGAACCGTCACTAAAATGGCTCAAGAGTTTCCAGGCTCCAGACACTTGCCATTTCTGCGGCCTCTTGGCCAATTTGGAACCCGATCGAATGGCGGCAAAGATTCGGCCGACCCCCGATACACATTCACTCAATTAAACAAAAAATTATGTTTTGCAATGTTTCCCAAAGATGATGATTTCTTATTGAAATATACATTCGACGACGGCGACCGATGTGAACCAGAGTTTTATGTGCCGGTCATACCATTAGCCATACTTGAAAATATGGAAATTCCAGCAACCGGCTGGAAAGTAAAACTATGGGCCCGCGACTATGCCGAAGTAATAAGCAATGTTCGAAATATGATTAACGGCAAGCTTAAAAAAGCCAGGCCAATGTCTATTTGGTTAAAGGATAACAAGGGTGAAATTAGAAAGCATAAGGGGCGCGAATACTCTGTTGGTAAGTATATATACGATAAAGAAAAAAATATAATTACCGTTACTGAATTGCCACTTAGCAAGTATAGCGCATCATTTATTGGCGAGTATTCTGAAGATACTACCCAATTATGCAATAAACCACAGTTTAAATCGAAACCCGAAGACCGAACTAATGATGACGCCGTTAATATAACATTCCATTTGACCGAAACCGGTTGGGATGAAATATCTAAAAATAATGGAAATGAAACTTTTGATAGTGTAGAAGATTTTATGAATCTTAAGACATCGCTCGATGACAATATTAACATGATAAATGTTGACGGCGCCGTTGTAGAGTTCGATAAATATGAGCATGTCATAGATACATGGTTTCCAGTGCGCAAGCAGCTATATGCCGACCGCGTTGACCGCCACATAATTTTAACAAATTTAATGATAGTATATTTAAAAAATATTATTAGGTTTACGAAATCACATCAGGAATATAATATAACGCCAAAAACTACATTGGATAAAGTAAATTTAATATTAAAAGAAAATAAATATGATACTTTTAATTCTGCTTTATTACACAGCCCCAAATATACCGAAATAAATGAGCTGAGTAAACTTATTATCAATAATTTAGATGCGGGCACCAGTTACGAGTATTTAATTAAGTTGAGCTACCGAGACATGATAGAATGCGCATGTGAAAAACGTATCAAACTATTGGCGGAATATGAAGAAAAATTAAAGGATTTAAAACTGGATGAGGGCAGCGCCAAAATGTTCAAGGGCGGCAACACATGGCTACGCGAGCTAGAGAATTTAGAAGAAGTTATAGAGAAGGGAATCGAGCTGGGCTGGGCATATGGCAAAGATATTGCCAAGTTTCGATGAAACACGCGGCCAACCTATCGGTCTGTCGGCGCAACGTATGGAATATTTAATATTTTAAAGAAATCTCGTTCACTCGATACAGGCAATGGCTCTGTATTATTTTTTATTGGAAGTTTATATAAACCGGTCTGATTTAATAAAAAGCCTTGTTTTTTTGCCAATGCGCGCATTTTTATATTAAATTGCTTAGACCCTATAGCATACAGAAGCATTGCGTGTTTATATTTGGCGGCGCATTTAAATATATCTACTTTTAAATATTTATTATCTACGGATATAATTAAAGACGCTTTATCGGGCCCCTTACTATAAACCTTTACGTAATCAAACTGTTTTTCTAAGAAGCTAATATATTTGTCTAAATTATCTGATACTAACATAACATCGATATCTTTACTAAATGGTTTCTTTCTAATAAAACCGCCAACTAAAATAACCTCAGCTGATTTAAATGCAGTAAATTTATTCTCTATTTTTTTAATTAAATCATTTGGTATATCTTTTAATGGCGCTAGTTCTAGCAATAGTTTACTGCCATCATTTATGTGCGAAGACCACTTGTTTCCCTTTAGTTGATTAATGTTTTTTAAACCTAGTTTTATTAATTCGCTTGCCTTCTGTTTACCTATACCCGCTATGTTTGTTAGCTCGTGAATTAGCTTTTCCGTTTTAATAATATTTATATCATCGGCGCTTATTTTCGTTGCAGTTAAATCTGTCAGTTTTTTCTTCATATTATCTGTAATATTTAATGCATCTATATCTGATTTTTTTATGGTGTGATTTATATCATATTTTTCTTTAATTATTTTTGCTACGTTTTCATAAGCAATTTTAATAAATCTAATATTAGTCGGATTATTAGTTAAACTGGCAAGCTGCTTGCTAAATAAATATAATAATTCATAAACTTTCATTATATATAAAAAAATAAATTAAAATGATTTTATTTAACTGGATCTACTGTATTTTTAGAACATGAATACGGACCAATCTTAGTTGTCCCCGTCGGACAATTAGACATACAATATTCTAAATTTCCATCTTCTCGCGTGTATCCATCGGGACAGTTTGGATAACATAATCCGTTTTTCAAAACTCGGCCAGGCGGGCATTGATTCGGTATAGTTCCAATAACTGATTTTAAATATTGGTAATTAGGCACTGCGTTAATCCAACATGCAGTTCCATCCCATCGTCCCGAACATGCTTTTTTGTATATACCTGGCGATTGATATGACCATGACGAATCCGGCGGCTTATAACATAAACCGCCTCTCATATCGCTACCATCCAAACATGATTTATTAAGTCCAGTAGTACCTACTGTCGAATATATACCGATTCGTTTCCATGAATCTATACCATCCTTTCCTAATGAATCCGATGCTACCACAGCTACACATCTACCGTCTTTAAATATAAAATTTTCCGGACATCGATAGCATTCATTTGAATATAACACACTGCCGGCAGGGCATTCTTTTTGGGGTGTGGTTGCGCCGATGCCTGCTGCTCCGTTGCCTGCTGCTCCGTTGCCTGCTGCGCCGTTGCCTGCTGCTCCGTTGACTGCTGCGCTGCTTGCGTCCATGACTGCCGCGCCGTTGCCCGATGTGCTGCTATCTGCAGAAGAACCAAAGACTATTTTTAAAATTACTAATATAGCAATTACTACAAAAAAACCTATAACATACCGCATATTATTTTTTTTATTATTGTTATCTGTCATTTTATATATATAAAAATAAATTAAAATAAATATTTGTTTAAATATCTGTTTCCTGCATATTTTCAAAAAACTTCTCCATTAAATCATCGTCCATGTTTCCGGCTGATTTACCTGATGATTTAATATTTTTGAACGTATCCATAATATCAGGTTCTTTCACCGTATTATTTTTAGGATTATCGGATTTAACTGTTCTACTGCTTCTGCTAACATCGGGTTTGTTATTTCGCTGCTTGAAAGCCTCCTGCACCTTGCGTTGTAAATCATCCGATTCAGTATTATTTTCTTCATCAGCCTTAAGCTTGCCGCTGCTGTCTATATTTACATCACCGATTGTTTCTTTCCAGAAATCATCAACACACTGGTTATCGGAAATGCTGACGCTTTTTTTTTGAGCTCCCTTATTAAAACCTTCAATCTTGATATGTAAATAACTAATAATTTTGTCAACGCCCGTTACTTTCGTTTCATTATCTAATAATACAGGAAACTCTGTAATACCTTTCTTTTTATAAGAGTCATCGCCCGAGCTAACAACATCAAATTCAAATATGATAGATGCCTTATTTAATTCTATCAAGTTAATTTGAAAAAATTTAATGATTTTTTTATTAATTGGGCTGGGTTTATTTGACAGTATTAAACTAATAGTCATTATATTTATATAAATAGAAAATCCAAACTTTAAAATAGTTATTTATTTAATAAAGCATCTAACTTTGCCATAAGAACATAGTTTGGCATTTCTACTCTAAATTCATTGTAAAAATTATTTAAAAAAGTAACCGGTATATTTTTAGACATGCAATTAAAGAACGCGTCCATTTCAACTAAAGTAATTGAAACACATGTTTTAGATCCGTATTTACCATAACATTCCAATACTTCGGCTACCTCGCGCCCATCTAACGCATATAATAAATTTACTATTTTATAAGTATAATCATCTTTTTGTGTAGTATTTTCTGGAGGCTCTCTAAACCCAGGATATATTCGTTTAACTTCAGCCAGCGCCTTATCATACTCAATGTTAAATCGAACAGCCTGCTCATTATTTTTCTTCATTATAATTGTTTGTATACCTTCACTCATATTAAATATGTTATGATAAGTATTGCATATAATATTTTTTTCATTAAATAAATTACATCCGTCGAATACATGAAATAAATTACATATAACTTCATCATATTTTTTATCATATTTAATATATCTGCCATAAGGCTCGTAGTACATAAAAATGCCATTTAAATCTATTATCAATGAGGTCTGGTGCAGTAAATTATTAACGCGCCCATAATTCAAAGTTATAGGTAAGTACACATATTTACACCCGGCTCGTTTACACATCTTTATAAGCGAAGCAATCGTACACAGTCCTATTAAACCATCATTATTAATATGTAGATTTTTATTTTTAATATTTTCTATAATCTTTGATTCTTCCCATGATAGCAAGCTATCATTATGTTTTTTAAGCATATAACTTTTAGTTCCTGCAAAACTATATTTAATCGAATTTAGTTTAAACTCGTTGCCGTCCTCAAATAACTTAATATATAAATTAAAATGATGTCTACTCCCAACAGACTTATATTTATTTATCATCGCCGCGCTCATAGCATTGCTAAAATTATAATTTTTCGATAACAAATAAAATGTTTTATCCATACTATATGTTTTATTATATAATATGATTTTACTAATATTGATTATTATTATTACATTTTTATTGTACAAATTGTACTATGCAAATATAACTATTTTAGAATTAGAAAATATAATAAATACCATTACTCTTGCGCCGCATTTTGTTTAAAAACTCATTATAATAACTATTACCAAGTCTAATTGTATTTTAAATTTGAATTTAATAAAACATATTAATATACACAATGGTGAAAGTTAAGAATATCAAGTTTACGGAACTTTCATTTGAAACCGATGATAAAAATCTGCAAAAATGTATAAGTTTAATCAAAACTATTAACGCCGACTATAAAAAGTTTATCCCCAAAAATCCAAAACAAAAGTTATCATTTGAATTAACGGAATCGCAGCCCGAACTTGCCAACTGCATTCGCCGATATTTAATGGATGAAATGGAAGTATATAGCATGGACGTCGACGAAGAAAAAATAAAATCGACCGATAAATTTATTTTGAACGATTTTATTAAAAAAAATATAGAACTAATACCATTCAAACAAGACATTGATACAGACATACAGTTAAAGCTGCATGTTGAAAATAAGACAGACGAAATTATTACTATTTACTCCAACGATTTAGAAATATTTTACAAAAATAAACCTGCGAAAATAGAAGACTATGTAACAACTACTATTCCGATAACACAGCTCAGACCTTGCTCAACTATAGATATCACAGATATTAAAATAGTAAGCGGCACCGGAAAGATTGACGCCGGTAAGTTCGCATTATTATCCAATATATATTATGAAATATTGGATGTCGAACCGCTCGAAGAAAATAAATTCAAGCGAGTTGGTGAGAGTTCATTAGTATCGAATCCCACTCATTTTAAACTTATATTAACATCGCATAGAAATTTAGATTTGCGCAAAATTATGCCGTTATGCTGCTCAAACATTATAAAAAAATTAGAAGACATTAAAACTGAACTAACCAAGATTGATGAAAAAGAAAAAATATATTTATCTGATATGATTGAGATGGAAACTAAAGGAGATATTAAGCTATTTAATTTAAAAGGCGAATATTGGACCATATCAAACATTATAGCTAAATATTGTTATATTATATTTAACGATATTCAGTTCGTATGCTCAGCCATATTGCATCCGTCGATTGAAACATCTATAGTAAAAATTAAACACCCCGAATCTGTAAAAATTATGATTGACGCAATTAAATTAATTATTGCCGATGTTGGCGTTATAAAAAAATCATTTTAAATTAAGCCGCTTAATTATTTTTTTGTCTGTATAAAAAATTCTCCTGCATCTCTCTTAACTTATTTACCTCACTCTCTACATCAAATACCTTGTCGTAATCTGTTCCTGTTTTAATTGTTTTGCTTATAAAAGGTTCATAGCACAAGTCCTGATTTTCATAAAATGATTTGTATGAATACCACATTAAATAAACTAATACACATACCGATAGAAACCCGAATATATAAAACGATTCACTATATTTTTTTGATTTCAGTTCTGTGCCCATTTTATAATATATATTACAGATAATAATTCGTTTAAAATGTTTAATAAATATCGAGCTTTAAAACATTATTTTTATGTATCAGCGATTGATATATATTACTATCGTCATTAATAAGTTTTTCTATTGCGTATGTTATACAAATAAGAAACTGCTTATTTATAAACATTTTTTTGGTGTCATTATCTTTAAATACGCTTTCATCGATTTTAATGTCTTTATATTTGCTGTGAATTTCCCGAGTAAAACTTCGGTTTAAAACCGCCAAATCGGCTATAAATGACTTGAGCAACTCAGAAAACGGAAATGAGCTTGGGTTTTTATTATTTTTTGTATACTTATAATACTGTTCTATTATTAAACTATTAAATTTATCTGAAATATCCTTGTGATAAAATATTGAACCTATATCTTTGACTGTTTTAATTCCGGCACCATTTTTGAAATCCTTTTTAATTACAGAATTAAGCGCCTCAGTCAATTTTTTATACAACTCAAGTCTAAGGTACGCCGTATTTATTATTTCCGGCGTGCCATCTATATTATTTATTTTAATTGGTAAAAACATATTGCTCAATATTTTACGCTGCTGTATTTTATGGTATTCGCTAATTCGAGTGCATTTATTAATATTACCCTTATTTTTTAAGTATTCTATAAACGCACCTAAATGCTTTCTATTTATCTTTTTTTCGTATGCACCACCGCCCGTTTTAAACATATCAGATTCCCGGTCGTATATTTGTAATTGCCTGTAGTTATCAGAAATCTTTTCTATAATAACGAAATGGTCGCTATCTATGTCGCCTATTATTTCAATACCAAAGTCCCATTTTTTCGTTTTTGATTCGGCAAATGCTATAGTTTTATACCTATCAATCGTGGTTTGATTAATCCCATCAGTTTCGCTCTGTACAAAATCTTTGGCTATATTCCAGTCAATCAATGCCCAAATACTAAATTCAATCGGCTTTTTGGTTATTCTATAAAGTATAACTATACATATTTTCTGCAGCTTGGCTATTGATGTTAAATCAGCTATTTTTATAGATTTATCTAATTTAAATATATCGGCAAGCGCAACAGCCTTGCCACTGGGTGTAAGCCCAAATGTTTTTAACGGCGGATTTGTTTTAGATATTATTTTATTATTCGGTTTAACATCGATTGATTCTAACAATATAAAATCTTTTATCTCTTCTATATTATTTATAATTGAATTGCAAACTTTAGACCCCATGGGAATGCAATTCAATAACATGGTTTGCATTATAAATGCATATAAATTTACAGAAAACGGAAATTGTTTAACTGTTTTATTTAGCCATTCAATCGTCTGCATTATTTCATCCTTACTTATTTCTTTATATATATGCTGAAAATATTCTATGTCATTCAGGTCTATTTCAGCTTTATATTTGGCATACAAGATTTTTAATTTATTATAGAAGTTAAATATAAATTCCATCTGAGTGTCTGGTATGTCATGTACAAGGTCTTTGGTATCATTTTTTGATATTAGTTCCAACGTATCTATAATATTATCTATTTTATATAATACTTTATTTATTAAGTGATATATTTCAAAAGCCTTTTTATAATTAGACTTAGAATCTATTTTTTCAATCTTGTCTATAATTATCTTGATTTCTAAAATTTCATCAGGAATATGAAAATCAACATTTAATTCATACTTATGAAACTGCGATATATATTCTGAATATTTTTGGATACCTTTAAACAATTCACTTACCTTATTGATGTTAGCCAGCAGACTCATTGTTATATTAATATTAATATAAAACATTTAAATAAAAAACCTCCCATTGCATCAAAAAAATTCAATATAAACATTAATCAATAATATTTTATATAATCAGTTTATGAGCAATCATATAAACGTTAACGTACTGCCTAAATTAAGCAAAGAAATAGACCCTGATGTCAAGTCCGTATTGGAAGCGCCTGACAAGAATATCGATGTTATGCGTATGCAACATGAGCCCACGGAGGAGGAAATGAGTGAAATTAAGAAAAATAAAAGCATCAAAGATAGTAACATGTGGACATATGTTATGTATGGAGTTATTATTTTAGGCATTTTATTAATTATTTTAGGTATTGTTTATATGTGCAGAGATACATCAAAGCCCACGTCTATACCCAATTCAATGTTAAATCCTAATTATATGGGTTATGGGAGAATGCCAATGTATGCAGGTCCATTGCCGCCGCAATCCGGCCAGCCGCCAGCATCAAAGCCCGATGAAGCTAAAAAGCCAACTAAGAAGGAATTAGAGGAAACGCTGTCAAAATTAGAAACAATACCAGAATCCGATGACGAGCCACCTAAAAAGAAAAAGCTCAAGCCTCGCAAGTCAATTACGCTCGAACTGGTAGATAATGAAACTAAAGAACCTAAAGAACCTAAAGAACCTAAAGAAAATAAAGAAAATAAAGAAAATAAAGAAGATGACATAACAAAAAAGTTCTATAATGGTATGCAAACTAAATTAGACCTTGATAAAGCCGATTCCGACGAAGAAGAAGGCCGCGCCGAATAAAATTACTAATTAAAAATGAATTATTAATATATTATATAAAGATGTCATCGGATAAACGCCAATTTTCTGATTTTTCTAAGTTTCCAGGTTCAATCGATGAAACCACAGGGCATTATATATTTCCCACTCTATATTTGGATTCAAACGATAATGTTCGAATATGGACCGCTCAGCTGCGATTAATTAAAGGGTCTGAAATAAATTACGGAATTGATTGGAATTTACTATTGGATGATACAGTGCCTATTATAGATGATTATTTAAACGGAGTTAATATACCAAGCGAAACTATAACGCAGCTTTGGATAGAGACGGGTGTTGCGTCCGGTAAAATAGTTAGACATCCGCCGACATACCCCGAAGTTAAAAACGAAGGGAAATCTAACGAACGCAACTCATTTGAGCAAGGTTTAGTTATGGCTAGGTCTCAGTATATTAAAAGATACGAAAATGGATCACGGACAGAAACCGAATTTAAGAAAATGAAAAAATTAATTGCTTCAAAAAATATTAAATACTTTCCAATGTTAGTTAGAAAGTATATGGATGAGAAAGATAATTTACATTATCCTTTATTTGTACAACCTAAATTAGACGGCGCGCGCATGGTTGCGTTTTTAAATACAAGTCCTGTTAATAATCCCACTTATAACGACGTAATATTATATACACGTCAAAAAAAAGACTATATGGGCTTTGATGAAATACGTAAAGAATTGCTGCCTATATTGATAGATATGTGGGATTTTAAATGCGGTCAAAGCATTTACGTAGACGGTGAGCTATATAAGCATGGAATGAATTTACAGACTATTAGCGGCGCCGTTAGAAATCCCAAGCGCGATAATATGCCCGAATATAAAGGTATTATATATCATATATTTGATGTATTTTATCCAAGTAAAACTGGACTGCTTATGCCATTTGAAGAGCGGCTGGGGTATTTAGACATGTTTACAGGAAAGTACATAAAGAAAGTAAAAACAATTAAAGTCAATACCGAGAAAGAACAAGAAAAGTTATACAGCGATTTTCTTGATAAAAAATATGAAGGTATTATAATTAGAAATGCTGATAGTCTATATTTAACACATGCAACAAAAAACAGCATGTCCATTAGGAGCAAATTTGTTTTAAAACGAAAAATGACGTATGCGGATGAGTTTGAAGTAGTTGGCTTCGAAGAAGGTGATAAGGGGCGCGACAAGGGTGCAATATTATGGGTATGTAAAACGCATGATACTAATAAGTTATTTAATGTTACGCCAAAAAATACAACATACGAAGAGCGGTATAAGCTGTTTAAAGACGCTACGTCCAATTTCAATAAGAAATACAGAGGTCGCATGATGACAGTTGAATATGAGGACTTATCAAATGATAAAGTCCCATTACGTGCTAAATCAATAGGGTTCCGAGAACATATTTAATTATTTATTTATTATTTATTTATTTATTTATTTTTTTAATATTTTATTTCTATTATTATAATATAATTATAAATACAAATGGCTACTAAAGAACATGTTTCTAGTATTGCAAACATGCATACCGCAGTAATAGTGATAGCTATGCTTGTAGCTTTCTGGATGTGGATGGGAGTGCCTGCGCGTTTGATGAGCGATAAATTTACAAATGATATGACTGGCTTTCCCAGTGGCGTGCCTGGCGGCTCTGCTGGATATGGCGGGTCTGCTCGATTGCCTACCGAAATTGATACTTGGCAAGCCGGCACTGCAGGCCTGGCATATGGGAATACAAGTTCCGGATTTTTAGGATCGCCTGAACCACCTGTCTTCTACGATATCGGCGATGTTCAGGATGTCAGAAACATGCGTGACCAAAGGGGCTATACTTATAATAAAAGCACTGGTCATGTTGATGTAGGACCTGCAATAGTAGCTGATGAAAGTAAACGTGTTTATTATGTCATGAATGGCACTGGTAAAAAAGTTACAGCATTGTGCCCTGCTGGAACTATCGCAAATAGTAATCAGAATGGATGTGTATTTCCATCCGAGGGATGGCAACCAGTTCAAGAAGGATTTGAACCTGAAAATACTATTTTTAGACAATAAAAAGTTATATGCATATGCAGCTGAATTATTTTTTTTTTAAAGCGAATTAAAGTTATGGTAATATTATGTGTATATCATAAATGGAAGAATACGATGTAAATAATAGTGATAGCGACAGTGATGCCGAAACTAAAGATAAATCCGAAAAAAAGAAAAAACCCGGAAGACCCAGAAAAACGCCTATACGCGAGCCGCGCCCTCGCAATGGAATTGTTTCAGAAGCAAAGGATGATAGTAATATAATTGAGTTTCTATATGACAAGCCGCTAATATTTAAAAAAATCTGGCAATATTTCAAACTGATGGCCGTAGACAAAATTCAAATTATATTTAGAAAGTCTGAAATTATATTATGGAGCGAAGACCATCACAAAAAAAGTAAAATGCGTATAAAGATTAACTCCGACAAGATTAACCATTATTTTTGCGGCGAAGAATTAGATATTGGAATGAACTGCCGCAATCCCGAATTAATAATGGCCACAATCGATAAATCATATACAAGCATTGTTTTGCTATCTAAAAAAAATTATACACAGCGTGACGTTCGAATTATATTAAAAAACGAGATAGAAATAGATGAATCCCATAGAATCGAATTAATTGGCGAGTACGGCAAAATCACCAATGAAAATATGTTTTTAGATAGTGACTATACTATCAAATTTGAATTTCCCGGCCGTTATTTTAAAAAAATGATTTCCGATATCCGCGCATTTTCAGACCAAATAACTATTAGGCAGGACGGCGTTGACGAGCCTTTAATATTTGAATATACAAAACAGGATAAAAAAGTTAAATCATACCACATAGTTAGAAATAATAAAAATATACATTTTACTTCTAAATTAAAGGATGATGAAACATTCCGGCTAAGTTTTAAGATTGACTACGTAAAGCCAATCAGTGCGGCATTGCTATCTGAAAATATTGTAGTTTATGCGCATGAAAATAAACCTCTTATGTTTTCAATCTTGATGGACCGAAGTACAGTAGAATTAAAAATATTAACAGAAATTATAGATGAGCGGCCCGATTGAACTAAATATTTTAAATTATTTTTTTTAACGTTTCTACTAATTTATCTATATCAGTCTGAACTATATCATCATGCAGTGATATCCGTATTATATATTTTACAGATTCTTGGGGCATTCCCATATCTTTATACATTATATTTTGCTCAATATCGGGAACTCCTATTATTATTTCCTTGGACTCCAGCTCGGCTTTAATATCAATTCCAGTTTTATTTTTATCGCTTATTAATATTATTGATAAAATGCTCGGCGTATAATAAGACTCGTTGTTTGCGGGCGGTCCCAATATAACGAGTTTGTTTTTTAATTTCGCGCTATCATCAAGCGGCGGCGCATCCGATTTCATAAAATTGGCGAATGTCATCGTTTGGCATATCGCACTCAGCTTATTAATAATTTCATTTCGCATTTTAAGTATCTTTTCATTTTTTAGTTTGCGGCCGCTCGAGCTTATCTTGAATGCCTCAACAGCCGATGCTATGCAAGGTATATTATTATATTTATCTTCAAATACAATAGAATGCTCATATAATTTATATCCGTTATAGAAATCATTATTAATTATTAAAGCGCCGACTCCATTGGGGCCATTAATTTTGTCAAATGATATAGTTGCCGCGTCTATATTAGTTTTTGTTAAATCAAGTTTATGTTTTCCAAACAAATAAGTGCAGTCTGAATGCAATGGTATTTTCTTTTCATGTAAAATAGTACTGATTTTTTCTATATTATTTACAGAACCTAATTCTTTATTTATATAAGTTATACTAACTAAACACGTATTTGATTTTACTGCATTATTAATATGTTCGGACAGTATGCAGCCGTATGAATTAGGTTTTATTATAGTTAGCTCAATTTGGTCGCTATCTAATAAAGACCTGGTATGTTTTAATATAGATTCATGCTCAACTGAACTTATAACGACATGTGGTTTTATTTTTCTTATTTTTTTATACGCGTTAACTGCGCAATTTATTATTATGTTATTCGATTCATTCTCACCGGATGTATAGTATATAGAATATTTATCGAGCGACTCGCATAGTTTTAGTATATACGTCTTGCCGCTATTTATAATATTATCACGGTCTGACTGAGTAAATATTCTTTTCTGCATTAATTGTTTATACATTTTTTCCACCTTTGGGTTCATAAAAGATGTGTTTACATTATCTAAATAAATATAATTGTTGTTATACTTATTATAAGAACATTTGGGCGTTGGCTTGGTCGATTCTTTGGTCGTTGGCTTGGTCGATTCTTTGGTCGTTGGCTTGGCTTTATTTTTTATGGTCAATTTTTCTTTACCGGTCGGCATAAGTATATATTTATGAAAATCTAATAAAAAAAAATATAGATAATTACAAATAATATTACTTTTTATGTTCATCCATTTTCTTTTGCATGGCATTAATAACAGTAGTTAAATAAGTGTTCTGCATGGGCATTAGCTGCTGAAGGCAAGCGAGCAATGCTCGCTCATCAGCAATAACAACTTCCTTCGATTTTGTAAGGCGCTCAGTAAGTTCGTTATACTGAGCTTCCTGGTCTTTGATTTTATCCTGAAGTTCTTGAATTGTAACAGACATTTTATAATTATATATTATTCAAATCTTTAAAATAAAATGCTATGATGATAAATAAGTTGCTTCCATATTAAATAATATGCGACGCGACCCAAAATATACATTCATATTATTACTAATAATATTATTCTTCAGTACAGGCACGTTCGTAACAGAATCGCCACTAAAATTTTCTTTTAGTGTTATATTTGTATTATCAACTATATCAACGATAACAGGCTTGTTTCCAATATATAAGCAATCGCCATGAATTACTTCGATGTTAAAACTTGTATTGATGCCAACCAGCAGTTTAGAATTTTGTTCTATGCTGCACAGACCCGTGAGAGTAAACGGTATGATTTCAGTTGTATTGATTGGTATTGTTATTGTATTAAATGTTGTTGTAATGGCAATGCCCGCCGACGCATTTAATAACTGAATGCATTTATAAGAATTCTTGTTAATAATAGTATAATTAATATACACTGTATCACCATCTTTTAAATTTACATCATTTTGAAAAGTAATTGTTGTAGTTGCCCCAAACGTGGCAACCCCTACGTCGCGGTCTGGTTCAAATACTATAGGTTCGATTGGAGATGCCAAACTAATGGTAAATGTTTCTATTGTGGTAATGGGTTTGTTAAATCTATATTCGCCGTGTGCAAAATCATTTAGCTTTACTTCTATCCAATCGGCACTTTTATTTTTTTCATCGGGCATGCCAATAAAATGATAGTTATTGTTTTCATGTGTAATAAAAGACTGCGACTGTAGTTCATGAATTAATATAGAAATTCTGTTATATGGCGTAGTGGCCGATTTAACGCTTGGAATTCGTAATTGCATTAGCTTAATAGAAATAATATCACCAATATCACCAATTGAATTAAATGTTCCTTGCGATGTTGTAATATTATTAATATGCGACCATTTAAAATATTCACGGCCATCATTTTCGAGCATTCTATAGCGAGTATCTAATAAAAAATAAGCCCTGTTAACACTATTAATTGGTTCTTTTATCTTTTTTACGAGTGTTGCAATGTCCTTGATTCCAAAAAATCGCTCTACACTAATTTCAACGTTATCTTTCTTATCTTCCTCATCGCTATCATCATAATCCTCAACAACGGTCTTTCCCAAATTCTTTTTTAACATTTCATGTAAATCAATAGAATTGTCCGAACACTGTTTCAATTGTATTTCGCTAATAACTGCATTTAAAACAATATTCATTACTTCTTTAATACTATTAGACTTCACTGTATTAATGCTTAATTTTTTAATGCAATCCATTACTAATTTAATGTCCGCGTCGGTTGCATTCCTTTTAATATTATGCTCCAGATGCGAAACCGTATCAACTAGGAACTTTTTAGATTTTATTATTTGGTAGCTGTCGTTCATAATTATATATTATTATAAATACTTATAATAAAAATTCGATATTTCGGGTTTCCGTTTAAATTTCTATCTAAAGTTGTGTAAACCATTTAATTATATATAAATCAAATGACTGACGTAAATTCAACACCCGTAGTTAAGGCCAAGAAGACCTCTAAAAAGAGCGCCGATTCAAAGAAGGAGGCTAAGCCAGAAACAAAGCCTGTTAAGCCTGCTAAGCCCGTTAAGACAGAAACAAAGAAAGTTCCCAAGGCCGTCGAAGAGCTCAAGGATATGGGATTTAATATTTCTCCTGCCAAGGTTAAGAATGTTATTTCAAAGTATGTGCTTAATAAGGATATCAGCGCGGCAATCGATGAAATTAGGGATGCGCAGCCATCTAAGACCAAAAAGACTGTTGATGGCGTCGAAGTTATTGAAGAGTCTGCCGGCAAGCCCGTTAGTCAGCTATCGGCAGAAACGTTGGCATCGTTAAAGCAAGCCACGGATGATTACGAATCGGGCTTTACAGCTTCGTATGTTAAGACCAAGGTTTCGGCATTATCTGAGGCAAGCCGACTTAAGTATAATAGCGCAAAGAAGGAAGCTCAGGTCGCACATGAACTTAAGAACAGCGAAAGCCTTGCACCAGAGCCGTTTGACCTGCGCGCCTTTAATGTTGCATTCGACAAGGATTTCTACAAGACTCTATCAATCCCAGTATCGACCGATAACGAGTGGAAGAGCGCAATCGATAAGCTAGCCAAGCTTAAGAATCGATTCAGTGTTAACTCACGCATCCTAATTTCGGCGTTTACTGATGAAATTGTTAAACAAGCAATGGCCGAGAGTATTTCCACGTGTTTGGCCGAAAATAAAAAGATTATTCAATTATCTCATATTAGTAAGTGGTCAACATCCAGTAATTTTAAGCTATTTCCTTTGATTGCTCAGTTAAGCACGTATAAGAAGGCCGTTGTCGATGAAAGTAAGAAAGGTGACGATGTTTTTACTCTGCCAGGAGTTCCATCTGATGTACACTATCAGTTCAGACATTATGTTTCTGAATTATGTAAGGATAAGCATTCCGAAATGATTAAGGCTGAAGGAGTAGAGACTAATATTAGTATTAGCAAGGCATTTAAGAACTTCTGTTCGACCCTTGTATGCGAATTTCTTATGCTTGTTGGCAAGATGCTGCTAATTGAAATCAAGTCTCGTGATATTAAGACTGTTAACGATTATATCATCAAGACTGTTATCCAACACTATCATGCGGTATGCTGCGTTGATGAGGCCGGCACTATGACCGCAATCAGGGAATCAATTAATAAGCATTATGAATTTGTAAAGTCGCGCCAAGAAAAAAAGAATACGGCCGCTTAAAATATATTACTATTAATTATAGAAATTACTATTTTTATATTTGATAAATTCTTATTTTTTTTAATTATATCCGAGCATGCTATATTGCACATATCAGAGTGCGCCGCGCTTGGCGATAATATATGTAACACGGGTCTAATTAAATGATTTTCTGAAACCACCTCGTCAACTAAACAATCTAAGTTTTGCGAACATATATACAGCCCGTTTAATTTTTTTTGCATCAATCTATATGCATCTTTTTCTGTAAATAATGCTTTTTTATTTACGGCTTGGGTCGTTGACACCATTATATATAGGTTTTTGCCCAACCGTATTATAAAATCAGGTTTGCCGTAGAACGATGATATCTGAGTTTCGTACAGTATATTTAAGTGTGTATTTAATTTGGACGTAATAATGTGTATACTTGCGGCCTCGTCCTTTGATTTTTTCTTGGTATCATTATCGTGTTCTAATGCATACTTGGCGTATTTATTAACGTTACTTATTTGTACATCTGATATATGCGATATTATATTATCGGGCGTTTGCTTTACTAAAAAGTTTTTAGTGAAGCTCATGTTAAATATGCTTATATATTTTCAAAATTAATATTCTTTATTTGTTAAATAAAATAGATTTAAAATAAATTATGTTTTATATAAAATAATTTGCTGGAATGATATATTACCGTATACATAACGGGATAAAAGATGGCAAACCATTATTTAAAATTATAGATAAAAATGAAAGTATTGTTACGGACAAAGAAGTTTTAGAATATATAAAAAATTTAGTTATCCCGCCGGCTTATAAAGATGTTAAAATATTCTACGAATTAAAGCCAAAGATATTATTTGAAGGCTTCGATGATAAAGGCCGAAAACAGCAGATATACTCGCAAGAACATAAAATAAAAGCATCCAAGAAAAAATTCTGTAATGTTTTAGAATTTGGTCGCGTGCTTCCTAAGATAGAACAGGATATAAATAAACATTTGAAAACAAAAGAATATACCAAAGATAAAATAATTGCATTAATTATAAAGATTGTAATGATATGCGGGTTTCGCATAGGTAATTTAAAATATCAGAAGCTTTATAATTCGTTTGGTATTTCAAACATATTAAAAAAACATATTACGGCAAAGCCAAATAAAATGAATATAAGTTTCATCGGAAAAAAAGGCGTATTAAATGAGTGCGTTATTAAAGATGCCGGATTAATTGGCGAAATCAATAATCTCGTAAATAATAAGTCTCCAAAAGATTATGTATTTTATTACATCGAAAATGGTGAAACTTTTTTAATTTCAGCATTAGATATTAATAATTGGTTAAAATCTTATCATCCAAATATTACAAGTAAGATGTTCAGAACATTTGATACAAACATTTTATTTATAGAATTTATGCGTAAACATGCTATTAATCCAACTGACTTAAGCGATGGCCAGCGTAAAAAAGTATCTATAGAGTCGCTCAAGGTCATCAGTGGCCAAATCAACAATACCCCTACAATATGTAAAAAAGAATACCTGCATATAGATTTGCTTACATTATTTTTGGAGCATCCGGCTAAGTTTAAAAAATATTTTTATGGCTGTTTGGATGCGCGGGCGTGCTTTCTTAATTATTTGGATAAGATATGTAATTAATTCGGTTAAAAAATGAAATTTATTTTTGAAATATTTACAAGTGAATAATTCGGTTTGAAAGTTTTTGATTATCAATTAAAACATATGCTTCGATTAAACGCAAAACAGATTTTAGAGAAGAGTATTATGAATGATTTGAATTCAAATCATTCGAGAATTAATATGAAATTCACTGATTTTATTAAATTCAACTTTGAAATTTTTTGATTATCAAAAACTTTCGAGATTTAAACGAGTCATATGTAGACACGTTCTTTCATAACTTGCAGAGCGATATTCCTATTTATATGAACGAGAAAATGATAGAATATTTTGGATATAAAGGCGATGCTAGAGACCAAAAAAAATCTATAAATAATTTAATTAATGATAATTTCTTAGATTATAAAAATGAGTTATATTTTGAATATGACAATAAACAATATATTGAATTTAGGAAGGAAAAAGAAGAAAGCTTACCAAATAATACCAATTTAGATAAATTATATCCGTTAAAAACAGGAAAAAATATGAGTAAAGTAAAACATATTTTAGTCACGCCTAAATTATTTAAAAGACTATTAATGTTATGCAATACAGAAAAAGGTAAGCAAGTACGTAATTATTATATTGATTTAGAAGAAGCTATATTTTTATACGTATTATATCAAGCTAAAAATAATCAGCTAAAATATGAAAATGATATTAAAAACTTAATTAATAAAAATAATACAAGAGTAAGTACTATATTATTATTTGATAAAATACAGGCTAAAAAATATAAAATAGGATGTGTTTATTTTATTAAAGAAAAAGATACTAATAATATTAAAATAGGATGGTGTTGGAAACTTAAACGCAGACTTTCTTCATTGCAAGTAGGCAATTCAAAAGAACTTATTTTAGTAAAATATGAGTTAACTCAATTTCCTTTTGAAAGAGAACAAGAATTACATAAATTATATCAAGATAAATCGGTTAGAGGAGAATGGTACGATATACCTGATTTGTAAAAATTGAAATTTATTATATTGTAGTTATACTTTTAAAAAACATATGCTTCGATTAAACGCAAAACAGATTTTAGAGAAGAGTATTAAGAGCGGAATAAATATGAAATTCACTGATTTTATTAAATTCAATTCAATTAACTTAAACGAGTCATATGTAGACACGTTCTTTCATAATTTACAGAGCGATATTCCCATTTATATGAACGAGAAAATGATAGAATATTTTGGATATAAAGGTGATGCTAAAATACAAAAACAATTATTAAATCGATTAATTAATGATAATTTCTTAGATTATAAAAATGAGTTATATTTTGAATATGATAATAAACAATATATTGAATTTAGAAAAGAAAAAGATGGAATCTTATCGGAACTTTTAAGTTCCGATAACAATTTAGATAAATTATATCCACCAGCATTAACTACACGAGGTAAAACTAATACAAAACATATTTTAATCGCGCCTAAATTATTTAAAGAAATGCTTATGTTATGCAATACAGAAAAAGGTAAGCAAGTTCGCAGATATTATTTAGATATTGTAGATGTTATGGAATTATATGTTCAATTTCAAAACAAACTAACTATCACTACACTTGAACAGAAACTTGATAACATGGCATTAAAATTAGATGACAATGATAAAAAAGCTGAAGCTCGATTTCAAGAGGAACGTAAGAAATCTGACGAAGAACGTAAAAAAGCTGATGATCGTTTTAATCGATTATTAGGTGTTGCCGAAGAAACTAAAGAAGAGGTTCTTGAAAAGATAAGCGAGCTTGCTGAAACGCGATTAGATCTAACTAATGTTGTAAATGACAGAGTATCAACAAAACGCGTTCCAAATAATACGCGTGAATATTTAGTTATACTTCGAAATGTAGACGATGCTGCAATGCCATACTATGTTTTACGAACTCAGAGAAAATCAGTTTCTAAAAGAATAGCTGAATTAAGCCAAGAATATAATATAGAAGAAGTATTTAGAATATATGAGCCAAACGCCAAAATTTGTTGGCGATCTATTTGTGATAAGTTCGCATCTAATATTAGAAAATCAAAAAAACAAAATTGGTTTGCATTGCGTAATATAACAGAAGCTGAGTTTAAAAGACAGGTTATTGATATGGATAAATCCGAAAGGCAGAACCCAAAGTATATTTAGAATGTTTCTGAGTATCAGAAAAATTCGGAATTAATGTATCCATTCATTCGAAATTGAAAGGTTTTTATTTGAATTTTTCTGATAATCAGAAACATTCGGTATACTTTCGGGTATACTTTGAAAGGTTTTTACAAAATACTTTCGGAAAACCGGCGAAAATATTTAGCATTTAAACAAGTTTTATAATTTTTTTTAAATATTTCATAACAATTATTTATGTCTTCTGAATTAATACATTTATCTAATAATATAATATTTTCAATCCAACAACGCTCTTTATTACTCATATATTAAGGAATTAAATTACAATGAGCATTTAATTGACTTATTTCAGATTGCGAGAAATATATTTCTGAAGCACCTTTTAGTATTAAAATCATTAATAGTAAAAATCCCGGTATTCTAAAACTACTACTAAAACTCATTATGGCTATTAGTATAATACAAAACACAACTATTGAAGGTATAGTAAATAATAAATGCAAAGATTTACAAGATTTAAACAATGATAGACTACTATTACAATCTGATTTATTATTTGTGCTCATAGCGAATTCATATCCACAGTTACCGTTCGACATTATATATAGTTTATTAAAAAAAGTGAATTATTATTTACATAAATAAATTATGCAGGTCGCCAAGATTCCCCCGTTTGTTTACAGCAGCTACGATGGCCCCTTGCAATGTAGAAGGCTTCCAGGATGCCGCGAGCATACCGAGGTATGTAATTGGTGCTGGGGTAATTTTGCGATTTGCCAAATTTCTATTAGATTGTCGGCCCAAATTTGGCCAAAGCCAGATGATGACCATTTCACGCATATATGCTATGATTGTTGGGAGCGCCGCGTTTCTAGAAATCCATTGCTGGACGCGTATCCACTAATTATTCGGCATGTTACCGGCGTCGTAGCTAATATTATAGTTGATTATTTAATCGAAGAGAGCGAATAAATCGCGCAACTTGCGGACAGACATTATTTTAATAATATTATTGCGGCGTATATTTTTTAGTACTATAAAATACATTATTGAAACACTAAAATGACAGAGCGCATGAATTACATATCCAAACTTCGGGTCAAAATTATATTTTTTTGTAAAATATCCAATTGTATATAAACAAATGGGCGTTCCTAATGTTAACAGCAATAATATGCTATCTGACATACTTATTCTATAGTTAAAATTTGTTAAGACTAAATATAAATTCATATAAATTACAAGATTATCTAACACTAAAGTATAATGTTTTTTATACCGGTGATGTATAAAACTCGTTATAACCAATGCCAGTTGAGCAATCGCTAATTCTTTGTTTATTCGATGCCTTAAATTAAATAATAAAGGCGCCATCCATGCAAACCCCGTATATTGTAATAAACGGCGTTTTTCCATTACTTTATTTAACATTTTAATATCCATAATGAAAAGTGAAATTATATTAATATAAACATAAACCTTTAAATTATTAATGAGCGACCACGAAGAATTAGTAATTGATATTGTTGGAAATGTTGATTCGGGCAAATCATCTTTATGTGGAATATTATCACATCCATTAGTTAGTTATTATTACAATAATAATATTCCGCTAGATTTCAAATCCGACGAGCAACGCAGTATTTTAGATGATGGAAATGGCCTATCGAAATCCCGCATAGTTAAGTTAAAGCATGAAATGGCCACTGGCCGCACGTCAAGCATTACATATTATCATATGGTATTTGGCGATAAACAACGTATTATATCATTGGTTGATTTAGCCGGCCACGAACAATATTTAAAAACTACAATAACCGGAATAATTAGTTCTTATCCGGAATACGGCATTGTTCTTGTCGCAAAAAATATAACACATATGACGCGCGAACACTTTGCTATATTGGCATCTATCGGAATCCCTGTTCTATTTGTTTTAACAAAATATGATATCGTACCTCAAAAAGCAATAAATGATAATATTAAAATAATAGAAACTATGTGTAAGCGATTTGGCCGAAAACTAAAGGAAATCACCGATGCGGACCTATGCAACGATAAGCTGGAGTATGGATTTATTCGCGTATCTAATAAAACAGGCATGGGCATCAATATTTTAATAAACTATATAAGTAAAATTAATGCAAAGCCAAAGAATTTAGTTAACGGATTTGCAGTAGACCGATTTTATTACAATATTTCGGGTTTTGGAGTTGTGGCGACTGGCATTTCAGGAGTTTCCGTCAAAAAAGGCGATAATATGGTATTGGGTCCATTTGAGGGAAATTTATACATACCGGCAAAGGTTCGCACAATTCACAATGATTATAAAAAGTTTGTAGACGAATTACGCGGCGGCGTTCGCGGTTGTTTATGCATAAAATTTGACGATGCTTACAAGAGATTTTTAAAGGTTGGTATGGTTATAGCGCATAAGCAAAGCGATGTAAATTCCGTAAAAAAGTTTGAAGCTCATGTTGCCATTTTTAGAGGCAAGGCCGCAAACATTAAGGTTGGATATAATTCATATATTAATGTTGGTCTAACGCGCGGCGCCATAAAGTTTACGCGAATTAGAGACCGAGATACCGGCGCTGATATAGAAGTTCTTAACACATCAAAGCCAGCTCATGTCGACTTAGAGTTTATGACGGGCTATGCTTGCTTAAATATTAATGACAGGTTCTTATTTAGAAGCAATCGCACACACGGCATTGGCAAAGTTATTGCTTTTAATTAAGCGTTCAATTGAGCTTTAAGCTTTTAATTGCGTTCAATTGAGCTTTAAGCTTTTAATTGCGTTCAATTGAGCTTTAAGCTT
>Ga0114967_10000141_pt1 | contig 59316 bp, 32 predicted proteins | sample M_130628_MF_Meta_FD_92639 | JGI IMG/M metagenome (GOLD analysis project Ga0114967, IMG submission 92639) | Freshwater microbial communities from Lake Montjoie, Canada to study carbon cycling - M_130628_MF_MetaG | ecosystem: Environmental > Aquatic > Freshwater > Lake | place: Lake Montjoie... | reverse complement strand
TTTCAAAGTATTCGCCGATACCCTGGGTAATGGGGTGGGCGGGATTGATGTTCCAGAGGCGCTCCTTGTCCGTGGCTTCGCGCCACTTAAGGGAGCACGTGGTGCCGAGCAGGAGTTTGAAGATTTTAGAATAGTGGGCGGAGTGCAGAGCGATCAGGCCCATGCCTTCGAGCACGCGGGTTTTGACCTTTTTAACGACGGCGTCGTCCACGTCGTGATGGGCTTGGTGGCCCCACCAAATGAGCACGTCGGTGGCCGCTAAAACTGCGTCGGTGAGCCCGTGTTCGGGTTGGTCGAGCCAAGCGGTTCTCACGGTGAAATCGTTGTGCGGGCGCAGGAAGCCGGCGATGGTCTCATGCATGCCCTCCGGATAAATCGCGGCAACTTTGGGGTTCTTTTTCTCGTGGCGGAATTCGCCCCAGACAGTGACGCGAGTGGGTAAGCTCATAGCGGGTAAAAACGGTTGATTGGGCTAGGCGACCGACAGATGCGTCGGCACGACCAGAGCTCTAGGGCAAACGCATTGGTTTTAAACCCTTAAATTACGGTCAAGATTCCGTCGGGACCGCTGAGCTCCGGCTCGGCCCGGGTCTCGTTTGTTGGGCCCCATAGCTTGTCGAGTTGGAGCTCAGCGTTCCTTTTATTGCACCGCCGCTTGGTAAAGCGCCGCGGTAGTCCATAAAAAGTGTCTGTCCCCCGTGCCGTCTGAACTGGTGGATGGCGAGCACCTGTGCATAGTCATTCTTAATCACCCCGCGAGCTACCGCCATCCCACGCGCTGGCACGTCCGTTCCTACGGCCTTTTCTCCGCCAATCCTTTCGCCCAACACGACTACGACCCAACCTTGCCCGATGGCACCACGACGCTGAAATCCGCCGAGCGTCTGAACCTCTACCATCGATTTATCTTCCACACCGGCGACGCCGTCACCGCAAAGATCGAGGCCGCATGGCAAGAGTATGCCAAGGAGACGAAGTAGAAGCAGTCCCTGCAATGGTGATTGCTCCCAAGCCCAGCCTCCTCTCGGCCTAGGTATTAGGCAAGACCAAGCTCGTGGAAGCCCTTCATATCGGCCCCGGAAAACTGCGCTGGCCGCCGCTCGATGCGTAACGAGGAGCTGTAAAATTGCTCCCGATCTTGTTTAAAGACCTAGAAGGCCTCAGCGAAGTGGCGACCCAGATTTTAGTCCACTGGCTTCCATCCTGAGCCCGGGCGCCAAACCATCAGTTCCGAGTTCAACGGGGGAAAGAGCACGGGAGTGAGGAACGTCTGGAGCCTGACGGCCACCTCTTTTAGTCCCCCCGCTGGGAGTTTGCTCTTCCTGAGAAATGCCTCCCACTGGGTCACTTTGCTGGGCTCGGATGAAAAGGTCTCGGTCAGGGCCACCGGAATCACCTCAGGCAAGGCCGTTCCTCTTGTCTCAAATGTCGCTCGGACCGCAGTGCAAAGCGTTGCTAGCTGAAACTCCATGCTGCAGCTCAACCAATGCAGATCAAAAAAATCTTTCATCCGACTATTGCGGAGTCCCAACAGCACTGCTGCTTCGAGTTTTTCAGCGACAACTGTCTCGGGGGGATAAACCAGTAATTCTGCTGAAGGAAAACCCAGCAGGCCCTCCCAGACTGATTCTCTGGGATTAGGCGTAACGGCATCGCCAAATCCCACGTCCACCTGCAGCGGAATTCGCGCTCCGTCCAGCCTGGCCAGCAAGAGCACACGTACTCCTCCATAATCCATTTCATTACGGATTAATTGGGTTTTGACAGGCCCCCATACAAGACCGTCTTCAACATGACCCCCTGCTTCCAGAAGCTCTGTAAATCTACGAACAATCGAAGCCTCGTCAGAGTCCCCGTAGCCAAGCAGGTCTATGTCCCGAGTGGGCCTGTGCAGATCACTACTCCAAAGCCGAAAGAGTTGAGCTCCCTTCAGAATGAACCGGCCTCGGTCTCGACTCTGACTGAGCCTCCAAAAAAACGCCCCAGCGCGTACTGCTCCAAGACATCATTAAAGGGCAATCCACTCAGCCGTGAATGATTAAGAAGGCGCGCCCGGATCGAAATGGCGGCATTTTTCATACCAATGCCTCCATATAAGGCTGCATCAGTTGGAATACGCGGTTCATCTGAGCGTGGCGGGTGAGTTCCGGCATGACATTACGGTCACTTCGCAGGACTTCTCGCAGTGCTTCCACACACGTATCAATGCCGACTTGAGTGCGGTGTTTGAAACAATCTGCAACTGTTCTAGCCGGCGTCGTCACGGGTACGTGGATCCCCTCCAGCTCGTGCAGGACAACTCCCTCGGTAAAGGCAGCTGCCGTTCGGGAGCGAATGACACGAATCTGGGGCCACGAAATAGCAGGAACGCGGTCTTTCGCCGGAATTTGAAGCCAAACCTCCCGTGGGGCCTGCGTTCCGATCTCATGAAAACGAAGCGCACTCAGAAGTGCCAAAACCGCATTCGTTTTTCTGTAGAAAATGACCTTGAGATCAAAGTGCTCCGTTAGGGGAGCATCAGGGCAGCGGTAAATTCCGCGGCCTATTCGTTCCAGCATCCCCGAGGCCGTAAGCCTCGATACTTCCATATCCGCAAACCCCGCTGAGCGGAGTTCGGCAATACTCACCAATTCACGATCCTTCGCGAACTGGGTAATTTTTTGGGTAACAGAGAAGTCTCGCATACTGTTTGTTTGAAAACGTAGCACACGGCAGGTTATGTTCGACACTTATTAACGATCCAGACTGGAATGCGGCAGGATTCTGTCTCGCAAAAAGGTCACAAAATGAAGATTCCGAGTCCGAGTTTGAATGGTGATGAACCATAGTAGAGAAGCCAAAGTTTAGACATTCTCAGCCAGACCGAATATCAAGCAAATGCGATTCACTTTTCCGGCTAATATTAACCATAGCGCGCTTACCAAATTTCTTAGCGATTGATCGAACGCAGGTAACGAAGATCCTATTGCTATCGACTTCCAAGACCTCAGGCACATTGACACCGCCGCGCTAGTTGGGCTTTTTGCAATGGTAAATGCATGGCGTAAAGAAAACCGCTCCGTTGGGGCAGAGGAGAAAGTGTCTGTCCCGAATGGCACTTCAGAAATTTCATCAGTTTTCTGCGATATCGGGAGTCTTCTAATGAAGAATGTTAGTCCCAGAAAACAGTCATGAGCGGTTTGTTCGCCTCCTCACGGAACACGAGGGGATCATCCGCGCCTCCATCCGGTCTGTGATACAGCGAACTGAGGACGTGGCGGAGATCATGCAGTCCGTGAGTGTTGTGATGTGGCGAAAGTTTGATTCACTTACTGATTCCACTGGGTTTGCCAAATGGGCGTGCGTCATTGCGCGTTATGAAATTCTCAAGTTCAAGCGTGCAAGGGCTAGGGACCGCTTTCAGTTCGATGAGGAACTGATTTCTTTGATTTTAGAGGAAGGCGCCGAGGAACTTCCTGCGCGCACTGCGAGGTTGGCGCATCTGGAAGCCTGTTTGGAGAAGCTCCCCGAATCCCGCAAAGCCCTCGTTTTACAGGCATACGCCGAGAGAGGGCAAAAGTGTCTGTCCCTTCCGGCCCCTCTCCGAAGAACCGGATCAACCGTGTAAAAACAAGCGGCTTCTACGGTAACATGTACGGCTACACGAATGTGACGGACGAATCGGACACAGCCATGGAGCAACCGATGGTTTGGATCACCAACAACAAGGACCGCAGTCCGGCAGAGCTGATTTGGGTACCGAAAAACGCGTGGGGTAATCTCGGCGGATTCCTCCTCAACATAAGCTATGGAACGGGCCGAGTCTTTATTGTTCCGCATGAGGAGGTGAACGGCCAATGGCAAGGAGCGGTGTGCGAACTGCCCATGCCCGCCTCCGCCACTGGCATCATGCGGGGACGATTTGCCAACGATGGTGCGCTTTATACCTGCGGTCTTTTCGCTTGGGCTGGAAACGCTACGGCGCCCGGCGGTTTCTACCGCATTCGCCGCGGTGCGACACCTGCGCAGGTGCCGCTCGCTTTTCACGCGAAAAAAGGCGCTCTGAGTGTCAAGTTCAGTGATCCGGTGACAGACCCGAACAGCAGCATCAAAGTCTGGTCGCTGAAACGCAGCAAGAATTATGGTTCGAACCACTACGACGAGCATGAGCTTACGATCCGCAAGGTGGAATTAAGCGGAGACAAGCGCACCGTCACCTTGGACGTCCCCGACTTGGCCCCGACACAATGCTGTGAGGTGAAGATTGGCGACCGGGTGCTTCATGGAACGATTCATCAGCTTGCCAAACCGTAAAAAGGGATGCGGATAAATGGCATGAGGTTGTCAAGATGCGCGAGATCCCGCGCTTCAAAAGAAATGGCAACCTTAAGTCATCTGCCAAATGGATTCTGAAGCGCCGTGATCAGCGTTCAGGCTGAATCAACGGACCGATACCGTTTATGGCAAGAAGCAGCGGCCTGTTTTGGCGGTCCCGTGTTTGACGATCAGTCCCGCGGCCATAAGGGGTCGTATGAGTTTCATAGGCCCAGTTTCGAGATGCTTAACTCCCTGAGTAAACCATCAGACAACTGATTGGTCAACTTTGCGACGCTGCGTTGGCCCGGTCCTTCGCCAAGTGCATCCTGCTCGTGAGCTCTTGGTGAAAAAAGACGGTTGAACCTGCTGAGAAAGCGGATCCGCTCCGTCCGGTTCCCTTACTGCACCCATTTCTTCCGGCCCAGCAATCCCGCCTAGGCCGCCAAAGGGCACCCGCTGGGGCGGGCGGGCGAAGGGCACGCCGAACAAGGTGAACCAGTCGATCCGGGAGGCGATCCAGATGGCGTTTGAGCAGGTGGGGGGCGTGGAGTACCTGGTGCGGTTGGCGCATGAGGATCCGAAGATCTTCGTGCCGCTGCTCATCAGGACTATGCCGCCGGAACCGAAGGTGCCGCAGGAAAACGGCCTTAATATTCGCATCGACCTGACGTAGGGGGGCGCGTCTCGCAGGTTCCTGCCTTCAGGGATGGCGCGTCCGACTTATAGGCCTCTATTCTTGTGAAGTTTCTGAGGTTTTGGTATCTTGCCCCCATGATTGCAATCTCAGACATCAAGCAAATGAGTGTGAGCGAGCGGCTGCAAACCATTGAGATTCTCTGGAATTCATTGCGCTCGGATGACTCTGTTGATTCTTGTGAGTGGCATGGCGATGTTCTTCGTGCAAGAAAGGCCAAGGTTGAGGCTGGCGAAGGTGTCTTTTTAAGTATCTCCCAACTTCGAACCCGGCTTCAGCAGCCGGCTTCATGAAACCCGTTTTCGTCCTAGAGGATGCAGCGGAAGACCTAGAGCTTGGAAAAGCCTTTTATGATTCTCAGGACCTGGGAATCGGTGATTACTTTGTAGATTCGCTGCTCTCGGATATTGAAAGTCTGCGATTGTTTCACGGCATTCACAAAAGGGACTTCGGATTTTACAGAATGCTGTCCAATCGGTTCCCCTTTGGGATTTATTACGACATAACCGATACCGCAGTAGAGGTGTACGCGGTTTTGGATCTGCGCAAGGATCCGTTCTGGATTCGCGCTGAACTCCTGACCCGCTAACCTCCGAAGAAACACGGCTTCTGAAACTGTCGAGTCAGCGATACCGCTTTCGCGAGTACCAGGGTAATACCAGCCTTCTGTTCGACGTTGTGCAGGCATGGCGGGGGCGCGCTCGGAACCTGGTCCGTATAAAGGCCGTTGCGCAGCGGCTTCAGCGAGACATTTAGCCTGCCTTTTGGGATGCTATGGGACACCCAGAACGGAGGAGGATTTCGGGGGATCTATTCACACTTTTATTCACACCTGTGCAGCTATTCGGGTCTCTAAAAGCTGAGGGTGAGTGGTTTAGCTGAAGGTTGCCTGATTTGGAGGATCTTGTGAGCAAGATGTCGGCAAGTGGTTGCCGAGCTGATGCTTAAGGCGGTCGGTACCGGTGGTGGGACTCGAACCCACACGAGGATTGCTCCCCAACGGATTTTAAGTCCGTTGCGTCTGCCATTTCGCCACACCGGCATAGCTTGTCTAAGCGAAAGCTCCGCCGCCTCTGGTCCCGCACGAAGCGGAACAGCCTAAAACCATACATCGCCGAGCGGGCGCAAAAAGACAAAAACGTCTCTCAATCATTCTTCCAGATTGGAGTGGATGGGATCGGCTAATTTGCTCAGCGTGTGCGACCGGTGAGCATTAGGTATTCTTCAGAACTTAAAGGAGCTGTTTCAACCCACTTAAGGGCGTCGGCGGGCTTTAAGCGGAAGTAGGCGGCCGCTGCTTTTTCCAACGCGGCAGAGCGCTGAGCGCCGGTTTGGGGAATGGTCAGCGCCCATTCGATCGCTGCGGCGGGATCTTTCGTGGCAGTCGCCTCGACAAAGCCGCGGACTGCGGCGGGATAGTCGGGAGTGCCGGAAAGGGATTCGACTTTTTGGGCGGCAGATTGCGGATTCTTTTTGGCTGCTCCAGTTATTTGGGCCGCATAAGCCGAATCCCGGAGGGCGCCCTGTGGCAATTTGTCGGCGACTGCGGTGACTTGAGGAAGGTAGCGACGCGCTTGGGACGGACTTAATTCTGAGAGGGCCGCTGCGATTTCCGGATGCGCGCCAGTATCTAAGCTCGGCCAGCGGGCGAGTTCTGCAAGCGCCGCAGTGCGCATGGGACCCTCTGGCAAGGCTTGTGCGAAGGCGATGGCTTCTGCGGGATCTGCACCTTTGGACGCTTTGGCGATCATACCGGCGATGGCTCCCCGAGCGCCCGATACGCCAGCGGGACTGCCGGCAAGTTGCGCAGCGATGCCCAGTAGGCGCTGGGGATCTTCGGTCACGAGTTGCGCCATGGTTCCCGAAAGTGCACGCTGGGCGTCTGTGGGCAGACCGAGGCTCCAAGAGGCAAAAGCTTGCGGATCCTTCTTCGCCCAAGACGTAAGTAGAATGTCTGAACCTGGGTGTGCCGCTTGAGTTTTGAGCCATAGCGCAGCGGCCTTTTCCGGAGCAATTTCCGAGAGACGCTTCGCCGCGAATTGGAAGTCAAAGCGACCGGAGCGAAAGAAATCGTTGTTACCCGCTTCGACGGCGAGCATTCCTTCTAATTCCTCTGGCTTGAGTTTGCTAATAGCCTCCATCAGAGCGAGTCGAGATTGGGCGGGAGAGCCGGCTTTTTCGCAGGCGTTGGCTAATTCAAGCAGGGATTGGGGATTTTTTCGGGCTGGAAGATTTTGGGAGGGGAGAGGAGTTGAAGGATTCCCGTTTGGAAGTGGGCTGTGAGTTAAAGTCGGAGCAGGACTGAGTTTTTCGTTAACGACACTGACACTACTAGCAGCCGGGCCAGTGCGTCGGGTCGTGAGGGCGTCTACGAGTTGAAAGCCGGAGACGGCGCACACGAGACAAAGAGCGGACAAAATGCGGGGGGACATAGAAAAGGGATAAGCTCGCTTATGGTTGTTCGGCTTGTTCGGTTCACTTCATTTGAATGGGAGCCATCCGGCGGCGCAGTTCTCGTTTGTCCGCGTCGGTGAGAGGCAGGCTGGAGATGAACTCGCTGGAAGAAGTTCCATCACCTCGCCGCTGTTGGGCCATGACCGCGAAATAGTCGAGTTGAGATTTTTTAGAAACGAGGTCCATCCCAGCCTTGATCGATTGTTCGGTGTCGCCCCAACTGCGCGTGCGAAACATGGATTCTTGCATCACAGAATTTAAGGCTCCATCGCGAAAGGAACCTTGGGGGAGAGATTCGATCCATTGTAAAGCGGCAGAGCGATCCTGTTGTGCCAGCGACCACCAAACGCCTGCGGCCGCATCTTTAGAGAACTGGTCTGTGGACTGTTTTTCTGCGAATTGGATCGCAGCGTCAGTACCTTGTCTTCTGAATTGGGCTGCGGCCTCGAGGGTCACCATGAAGCTGTTTCTTTCGTTGTCGGCCAACGCGTTGTAAACTGCCAAGTCGGCGCTACCGCCTTCTGAGCGCAAGGTTCGTGTCATCTGGGAGGCTACTTTCGCGACGAGGGCGCTTTCGGCTGCTTTCGAATTTTCTCCAGCGGGCACTAGCTCTGAGGCCATTTTGCGTAGGTCCCTCATCGCGGCGTTTGGATCGGATGCAGCTGCCTGGGAAGCAACCTGTCCGACGAGACGGCGCACCGTTCCTTCCGCATTGGATTTGGGATCAAATAATTCAGGGTTGGCTTTCAGCGCGGCCGTGAGTTCGGAAAGCGTTCCAGTGGCTTTGCCGATTCCATCGTTGAACCCTTGGCGCATCTCGCCCATGACGCTGCCGCGAAATTTTTCTGGGAGTTGCGCCATGGCTTTCAAAGCTTCAGCACCACTTTTTTGCGCCAGCGCCATGAGTGCTGTTTGGGTAGCTTTGGGATCTTGAGAGCTCTTGCCCAACTCCAGGGCGCGTTCGGGATTCAAGGCGGCGAGCCTTTCCAACAGAGCGGTACGCGCTGCCGCGGGTTGAACGGTCTTGCCGTCTTCGGGTTTTGCGAGTGACTCTAAAAGCAGGGAGGTTTGTTCGAAAGTAAGTTGATTGACTACCCGCGCCATCAGGAGTTGATCGCCGCAAGTCCCTCCTTTGGAGATGTGTGTGCTAAGATTCAGCAGCGCGTCCCTTTGTTTCTCGTGGGTGAGCGAATGAAACTCCTCTTTTTCAGAGGCACCCAGAAGCGGGACTTCCTCCGTGACGGATGCGTTGCTCAGGGGAGAAGTCGTCTTTTCGAGAGGGACTCCAGGCTGGGAAACCTCGCTGACTGGAGGTGGCGTTGCGCTTGGGGGCGCCGCAATTTCACTCCAGCGGGCGGCGATGCCGGCGCATATTCCGGCGGCTAGCGAAGCACTGATCAGGATGGGGGGCTTCATATAATTGAACAAGGATGAGGTGCAGGATTATCTTAGGAGAAGCTTAAAGCACCAGCGCGCAAGGAGTCCCCGCCGGAGTCACCGATGCATACAAACAGATGCTTTGAATCAGAACACCGCGCCGCAGTTTTCTTGTAACAAAAAGCGCCACGCCGAGCACTTCTCTGTCCTGAAGTATGCAATACTGAAATCTCCCACCCGATTTCATTCCGACGTTTACGCCCCTTGTTTATGCTTCGAATTATCCACACTGCGGACTGGCATCTTGGACAAACCTTTCATTTGTATGAGAGAGATTACGAGCATGCACAATTCCTAGCTTGGCTGCTGAAGCTCATCGCGGAGCGAAAACCCGACGTCCTTCTGCTCTCGGGAGACGTATTCGATTCGTACAATCCGTCGGCGAACGCGCAGCGGCGATATTACCAATTCTTGCATGAGGCGCGCGCGACGTTGCCGACATTGCAGATGGTGGTGATCGCTGGCAATCACGACGCAGCCGCGCGTCTTGAGGCTCCGGCGGGGCTTTTGGAGGGGTTGAACATTCATGTGGTAGGGACTGTTTCGAGGCCGGACGGCAGAGAAGTTGCTCTGTCAAAATTCATTGTGCCTTTGCGAAATGCTGAGGGCGAGGTGTGTGCGCTGGCTCTGGCGCTCCCATTTCTGAGATCGTCCGACGTCCCGCTTTTATCCGACGCCCGGGATCCTTACCACGAAGGGGTCCGTGAACTGTACCGTCAGGTGACAGTAAAGGCCACTCAGTTGCGCGACGCGATGTACCCGGGGAGTGCCTTGGTGGCGCTGGGACATTGCCACATGCAGGACGCAGTGGAATCGCGCGACTCGGAACGCCGCATTGTCATCGGCGGGGCGGAGGCGCTTTCCACAGACATTTTCCCTGTGGAACTTGCGTACGTGGCGCTCGGACATTTGCATAAACCTCAGGAGTTAGATGGCGGCCGAGTGCGTTATAGTGGAAGTCCGATCCCGCTGTCATTTTCGGAAAAAGAGTACGAGCACCGCATTCTGGAGGTGCTTCTGGAAAAGGGACATCTCGTTTCAGTAACGGGAGTCCCTGTGCCCCGGGTGGTGCCGTTGGTTCGCGTGCCGCAAGGGAAGGCGGTGGTTTTTTCGGAGCTGCTAAAGCAACTAGCGGAGCTCCCCGCTCAACCTGAGTTGCCGTCGGAGTTGCATCCCTTTTTGGAGGTGCGTGTTTTGGACGACGGGCCTGACCCGACTCGACGACGGCGCATTGAGGAGGCGTTGGAAGGCAAGGCGGTGCGTCTGGCCTCTCTGCGGTTGGATCCCGTACTCCGTGAAAACGGGGAGGACGGTGGCGGGGATAATTACGTGTTGGAGGATTTGGGGAGTTTGGATCCTTTGGAAATTATGTTGGGTGCCCACAAGGAGCGTTATCAATGTGCGCCCGAGGAGAGTGTTGTCGGTGCATTGAAGGAAGTTCTGCAGGAGATAGGCTTATGAAAATTCTTCGAATCTCTCTTAAAAATATCGCCTCGTTAGCGGGGCTGCACACCGTGGATTTTACGAGGGAACCACTTGCCAGTAGCGGTCTATTCGCGATTTGCGGGCCGACGGGTTCCGGGAAAAGTACGTTGCTGGACGCCCTATGCCTGTCCCTTTACGAAAAGACGCCGCGGTTGAGTGCGGTGAAGGGCGCCGTCAAACTGCCGGATGGAGCGGACGATCAAGTTTCACAAAAAGATCCCGGCAATCTGTTGCGGCGGGGCACTGGTGAGGGCTTTACAGAAGTCGCCTTCTGCGGAGTGGACGGACAAACATACACAGCGCGCTGGTCGGTCCGTCGTGCGCGGAATCGCCCGAATGGAGCATTACAAAATACAGAGGTGGCTCTTTATCGCGGGAATATCGTGCCTGGAAGTGCCGGCGAAGTTGCGCACGGTGGGAGGCGCACGGAGGTGTTGTCGGTCATCGCCGAAAAGGTGGGACTGAGTTTTGAGCAATTCACGCGGGCGGTGTTGTTGGCGCAAAACGATTTCGCAACGTTCTTAAAGGCGAGCGATACGGAGCGTGCAGAGATTCTGCAGGCGCTTACGGGCACGGAACGCTTTGAGGCAATTTCGGTTGCGGTGTACAATCGGAATGCTGCGGAGAATGCTGAAATTGAGGCGCTGGAGAGTCAGTCGAAAGGAAGCATTCCATTGGAGGCGGATGCTAGAGAGACTTTGGAATCGGATGTTAAGGTAGCAACAAAGGCTAGTGAGGAGGCTGTTGCGCGGTTAGACGTACGGTTGAAGCAGCAGCAATGGTTTGTAGATTGGAAGGGACTTTGTTCGCAAGTTCAACAGGCAGAGGGCCAACTAAAGCTCCGCACCCAGGCGAATGTAGATGCGCAACCGCGTCGGGAGGCGCTCGCGCAAACAGAGCGTATTGTGCGGGAGGCGCGGACTTTGCGAGGAGCGGAGCTTTCCAGTGCGCGGGCGGTAGAGGCCGCAGTTCTGGCTCACGGGACTGCTTCGGCGAAAGCTGCGGCTGCGCAGACTGAGGCGACGGCGAAGGGGGAAGTTTACCAAAGCGCGCTCAAACATTTTAATCAGACGGAAGCTGCCATTAAAGCGCAACAGCCGGATTTGAAATTGGCGCGGGAACTGGATGCGCAACTCAGGCCGTTGGCTGAAAATTTTAAGCGGGTACGGGAACAGTATGCTGCTGCGTTTGAGAAGAAGCGCCTTGCGGTTGATGCGCATCAGGCGAAGTCGGACGAGCGTATCGGGAAAGCGCTGGAATTGGAAGCGTTGGGGAAATTGAAGCAAGCGCTCGGGATATGGGAGCCGTTTGTGGCTGAGGGTGGTGTATGGATTGAGCGTTTGCAGCAGACCGCGAAGGCGAACAAAGCGACAGTTCTAAGCGATGCAGAGTTTAAGAAGTTGGCTGATGTTTGGAGCAAGCGTGCTGCTTCAGAAAAAAAGGCGCTTGAGAGTCGAGATGCGCGGGCAGTTGAGGCTTCGCAACTCGCTGACAAACTTGCGCAGTTGGAGGCTGACGCAAAAAGATATGACAGCGGGAAAATCGCGCACGACTTGAAAAGCAACGCCGCGGCGAGCCTGGCATTGCAAGACCTCAAGCAGGCGGTGGAATCTCTCGAGTCGTTTGAGACGCAGGCCGTAGCATTACAGAAAGAACTGGAGGACCTCGGAAGGACGAATGAAGGCGAGGAGGCGCGGCTGAATTTGCTGCAGAAGGAACTCCTTCCTCACGCTTCCGCGCGTTCGTTGCAGGCGAAGAAATCTTTCGAACTCGCGGTAGCTGCCGTGGATCCGGCGACGGCTGGGATTCGAGAGAAACTGGAATCAGGCCGTGAATGTCCGGTTTGCGGGGGAACGGAGCATCCGTATTTGAGTCATGCTCCGACGGAGGAGTTTTTAGCGGTGAAAGCACTGCGAGCCGAGGCTGATGCACAGGAGGCTGCGCATGGCGCATTGAGAGCGGAGGCATCGGGTTTAGAGCGTAGCATAGCGTCGGCGAAGAGGGAGTTGGAGCGCAAGGCGGGAAGTAAGGGGAAGCTGCTTGTCGCGTTGGAGGAGGCTCGTGCGTTTACGCCGTCCCATGAGGAGGCGCTTGCGCTTTGGAAACTGGATGGAGCGGCGCGAAAGAGTGGTGTGGTTTTGAGACTGGGAGAATTCGCGCAGGTGCGTCAGAAGCTTGAGGAGCAGGGAGAGGCTTCCCGAGGGGCTGAGACGCTGGTTCAGAAAACTCGCAAGGCTCAAACAGCGGCGGACAAGGCGTTGCGCGACTGCGAGGCAACGTATTCGGAACAGAGCAAAGACGCGGCGTTGGCGAAAGAGAAGCGCGACACGGCGGAGCAAGAGTGCGCACAAAAACGGAGTGAGCAGGAGGCGAGTCACAAAGCGCTCACGCGTCTGTGGAGTCGCGTGGAGACTGCGGAGCGAGAGTTTGAGCGGCAGCCAGAGGCGTTTGTGGAACACGTCCGTGAGGCTATCGAAAGGCTTTCGGAGCTGGCGGTTAAACAGGAAGAACTGAGACGTTTGATCAGTGAGGCAGACGTCGCACTTCAACTTTTGAAACAAAACTCAGAGGCTGCGGAAAAGGAATTGCTCGCCAAAGGAGATGAGCAAAAAAAGTCGTCAGACGAGTACGACAGTATTTATGCGAAACGCGTGTTGCTGCTTTCTGGTCGGCCCGCAGATGACGTGGAGGGTGAAGGACAGACGTTGTTGAGAACCGTTGGATTAGACCGGGATAAGAGCCTCACCGCGTCGGACGCAGCAAAAACGGCGCTGACCGCGGCTGTTACCGGCTTGGAAGGCGCGGCGGAGGTCCTCGGGCGAGCGAAAGCGGCGCATGCGGCAGCTGCGCAAAGTATGGCGGATTGGCTCGCTGCGTTTGATCAAGCGACGGGGCGTGTCTTGCAGCTTTCGGAATTGGACGCGGCGCTTCTTTTGGATGAGGGATGGTTTGCGAAAGAGCGCGCTGCCTTTACGGACTTAGAGGCGGCTATCAACAGCGCACAAGGCGTCTTAAAAACTCGCGAGCTCGGCCTCGCTGAGCATGTCGAGAAGCGTCCTACTTTGGAGGAGGAGGCGGTTGTGATCGCGGAAATTCCTGAGTTGAATTCCATCTGCGTCGACCGGAAAACTGCCGCCGAGCATTTGCGTGCAGCCCTCATCAATGACGACCAACGGCGCGAAGGTTCCAGAGAGCTTACGCGTCAGATCGCCGTGGCCAGACAGCGCGCTGAGCCATGGGGCAAACTCAACGAACTTATTGGTTCGGCGGACGGCGCGAAGTTTCGCAACATCGCCCAACGTCGTACGCTGGACATCTTACTTGCTTATGCAAACGAACAGCTCGAGCGACTTGCTGCGCGTTATCGGATGCAGCGCATTCCTCAGTCGTTGAACTTGTTGGTCGTTGATCGTGATATGGCGGACGAGCAGCGTTCGGTGCACTCGCTTTCGGGGGGCGAATCCTTCCTGGTGTCACTCGCACTGGCATTGGGGCTGGCCTCGTTAACGTCCAATCGGTTGCGCATCGAGTCGCTGTTTATCGACGAGGGCTTCGGCAGCCTGGATCCCGAAACGCTCACGATCGCTACCAACGCGCTCATGCATTTGCAGGCTCAGGGGCGCAAGGTCGGGGTGATCTCCCACGTGGCGGAAATGGCGGAGGCAATTCCAGTGCAGATTCGCGTCGTGAAAGGGCATTCCGGAGCGTCACGGATTGAGGTGCCCGGAGCGTGACCTCGCGTTGTTGGTTGGGACGGGGGCTTTGCGAAACAGTGGGCGAGGAGCGAGGACGCCTTACGCCAACTCCTCGGCTGGGTAGGTCCAAATTTCGCTTAGTGTCGGGTGGTAGTGCGGCACACGGGCGAGGTCGCTTGCCTTGGCGCGGAAATACATCGCGGTCACGACTTCGTGAATCAGTTCTGCAGCGTGCGGTCCAACAACCGCCCCTCCAAGAATCTCGCGACTCTCCGCGTGGACGGTGAGTTTTACGAAGCCGTGAAGGTGTCCCTCCACCATGGATTTGCCGTGGTCTGCGAAGGGATAAGACGCCGACAAAATAGGAATATTTTGAGCGAGCGCTTCTGCCTCCGTGAGCCCCACTGTGGCGACGCCAGGATCGGAAAAGACCGCCAACATTTTCAAGCGGTAGTCCATCTCCTCAAGAGATTCTGTTGCGCTGGAAAGTTGGCGGATGACGTTGCGGGCAGCGATTTCACCTTGTTGGATGGCTAGATGCACCACCTCTAGAGGGCCGCATACATCGCCTGCGACAAAGATGTGTGGTTGCGAAGTCTGTTGAGTTGCTTGTGCCGCGATGCGAGCTCCTTTCAGTGCGACGCCGCACGCTTCCAGAGCAAGTCCGCGTGTCGCGGGAGCGCGTCCTAGAGCGCTGATGATTTCTTCGGCGGCGCATTCTGATTCGACGCCATTTTGTCGGAAGCGAACGACCTTGCCATCGTTGGTTTTTTTACAAAGGAGAAGTTCAACACCTGTTTCAACGCGTACTCCGTGGTGGCGAAGTCCGTTGGCGACTGCCTCGGAAATGTCGGGGTCGGCTTCCTTCAAAACCCGAGTGGAGCGCTGCAAGAGGGTCACGTGGCTGCCGATGCCCGCGTAGAATGTGGCTGCTTCCAAGGCGATGGCACCACCGCCGAGGACAATGATTGAGGCGGGTAGGTGTTCGCTTTCCAGCATCGCGTCGCTGTCGAGAAAACCGGTGTCCACGAGTCCTGGCACGGGTGGCGGAACCAGAACGGATCCCGTCGCAATGAGGAAGGTCCTGGAACGCAGAATCTTCGAGCCCTCCGCCGTCGTGATCTCGACGGTGTGTGTGCCGGTGAATCGCGCTAGCCCGCGCACGAACGCAAAGCGCCCTGATTCCAATTGTCCTTTTCGGTACCCCGCAAAGTCGGCGATGAGCATGCGCTTGCGAGCCTGCATGGCCGTGCCGTCGACGCCGTCCAGACGCGCTTTCACCCCAAACTCCGCCGCACCACGAACGGCAGCCGCGCGGTTCGCCGTGGCAAGCAACGTCTTGCTGGGCATGCACCCGCGCAGGATACAAAGGCCGCCGACTTCCCGACCGCCCTCGACTACCGCGACGCGTAAACCCGCGCCCGCCGCAAGGGACGCCGCAGCGTATCCCGCGCTTCCACCGCCGATCACCGTGAAGTCGTACTCGTTTTCCATTGGCGGAATCTGTAGCACGAAGCGCGTCGCGACTACGAGATCTTGGAAAGCAAAAGAGCGGGAAGATCAGCGATGCGCACGCGTTCTTGGGTCATCGAATCGCGGTGCCGCAGGGTGACGGTCCCCTCATTTTCGGGACCGTTTTCTCCGATGGTATCGAAGTCGATGGTGAGACAGAACGGCGTTCCGGCCTCGTCCTGTCGGCGGTAGCGGCGGCCAATCGCACCGCCGTCATCGTAGAAGACGTTCATGAGCGTGCGCAGCATATCTCGAACTTCAATCGCCTTTTGGACAAGGTCCGGTTTGTTTTTGAGCAGGGGAAAAATTCCCACCTTGATAGGTGCGACCCTCGGATGAAAACGTAGGACGGTGCGAGTTTCAGTCTGGCCCTTTTCGTCGGTGACTTCTTCTTCTTCGAAGGCCTCGCACAACAGCGCGAGAATGAGTCGGTCCACGCCGGCAGAGGGTTCGATTACGTGCGGCACGTAGCGTAGATTCGCCTCTTGATCAAAGTATTCCATCGACTTGCCCGAATGCGTCTGGTGTTGGGTCAGGTCAAAATTAGAGCGTGCGGCGATGCCTTCGAGTTCCTGCGTTCCGAAAGGAAATTTGTAAAGAATGTCGACGGTAGCTCGGGCGTAATGGGCGAGTTCGTCGGGCTTCTGCCAGTATTCTTCGAGCGAAGAGCGTTTCAGTCCGACGGATTCGTACCAGCGGAAGCGTTCTTCAACCCAGTATTTATGCCACAATTCCCAGCCCCAATTGGGTTGAGGTTCGCCATGCGGTGCGTCGGGAGCGAGGGCAGCAACGGCGCCAGTCTGGGCTTGAACGACCTCGTCGGGTTTGATGAAAAATTCCAACTCCATCTGCTCGAACTCACGAGAGCGGAACGTGAAATTGCGCGGCGTGACTTCGTTGCGAAAAGCTTTCCCAATTTGGCAAATCCCGAATGGCACTTTCACGCGGGTGGAATCCACCACATTTTTAAACTGCACGAAAATGGCCTGCGCGGTTTCAGGCCGCAGATAGGCGATGTCCTCCTCCGTGGCGGCTGGGCCGACGTAGGTCTTGAACATTAGATTAAACGGGCGCGGCTCGGTGAGTTCGCCGGCGCAATGTGGACATGGCATCGAAAGCGGGCCGGCGGCGTCTGCTGTGCAAAGGATTTGGATCAGCGACTGGCCATGGGCGTCCCATTCGCCAGTGTGGGCTGCGACTCGTGCTAGGATTGCCTCAGGCTCCTTTACAAAAACGAAGTTTGGAACGACGCGTAGCCCTTTTCCTTTGGCCCATTTCAGCAACGCCTCCGGATTCGGTTTGCCCTCTGGGGACGTCTCGCGAACGGCTTGCGCCCACGGAATCGTTTCGAGCATGTCCCAAACCTGATCGGAGCGGACGAGCTTTTTGCAAGCGCGGCAGGTGCTCATCGGGTCGCTGAACGTATCCACATGGCCCGAAGCCTGCCAGACTTTAGGATGCATGATGATGGTCGCCTCCAACCCGACGATGTCGTCTCGCAGGCGAGTCATGCTTTTCCACCAGAGCTCCTTCACGTTGCGCTTGAGCTCGGCGCCTAGCGGACCGTAATCCCAAAACCCATTGAGGCCTCCGTAAATTTCGCTGGATTGGAAAATGAAACCGCGTCGCTTGCAGAGACTGACGATTTTCTCCATGCGTGCGGTGGATGCTTGAGTGGACATAAGGATGTTGAAAGGGAGTGGATTAGTACGGGGTGAACGCTCGACGCCTGATGATGGAAGGCGTTCAGGGGGAAGTTGGGCGACTTATTCGAAGTCGTAAATAACTGCCTTTTCGCAGTTTGGTTTGAACACTTTCTCCACAAACTCGATGTGTTGCGGGTGGATCTGGTAGGCGTGCTCGTCCGCTTTCGAGGCAAACTGCAAGTTTAACGCTACCTGGTAACTCTGATCCACTACGGAGCGTTCGCTGGGCGACATTTTACCAACGTGAAAACTCAATAAACCCGGAATGGAGCGAAGGTATTCCTCTGCCCCAGCGACAAGTTGGGCGGTGGCATCAGCGACTTCAGGACGGACCCAGAAAATAACGACGTGTGAAAACATAGGGGCGCTAGTGAAATGCACGACTCCTTCCGCGGCAAGTCGGGAAGCGGCGTAGTCTGTGGTTCCCCGTGGCCTCCTGTTCGTTTTAGGTGTTTACTGGGTTGACCATCGGTTGCCTCGGCGCAAGATATTGGGCGATGAAATCCCCCGTTCTATTTCTGCTGAGCGCGCTCACCTTGATCTCCCCTTCGGTTTTTGCGGAGGAGACGAAACCAAAAATCCCTACTTACCTCACGGTGGAGGATGCGAGAAAGGCGGGTCGTGACATTGATTTTCAAGGCGAATTTGCCAGTGCTGGTTTGGGTGTCCAAGTAATTGCTTTGGGGAATGATACGTTTCGAGCGGTAGTACACAAGGGCGGTCTCCCAGGGGCTGGCTGGGACAAGTCGGAAAAGGTTGAAATGGAGGGGACGCTCAAGGGGGATACGGTAGAGTTCTCACATGGAGCATGGAAAGCTGTTCTCACGCCGGAGTCTTTTGTCGGTGAGGGGGATACAGGAAAGTTTAGCCTGTCAAAAGTGCGTCGCGAAAGCCCTACGTTAGGTGCGAAGCCGTCGAGCGATTCCGTGGTGCTTTTTAACGGCACTGATTGCGACGCCTTTGTGGGAGGACATTTTGATGAGCTCAACCGCAACCTGCTCGCGTCGGGCTCCAAAACAAAGCGGGCGGACTTTCAAGACTTCTCATTGCATGTGGAATTTCTCTTGCCGTTTAAGCCGCTAGGCCGAGGGCAGGACCGTGCGAACAGCGGGGTTTATATGCAGGACCGTTACGAAATTCAGGTTCTGGATAGCTTTGGACTTAAGGGTGTTGCTAATGAATGTGGAGCTGTTTATTCGAAAACGCCTCCCAGTGTGAATATGTGTTTTCCACCTTTGCAGTGGCAAACTTACGACATTGATTTTGTAGCTGCAAAGTTCGACGGGGACGGCCAGAAAACTCGCAACGCAACAGTCACTGTTAGGCATAACGGCGTTCTAGTTCAGGATAAGACCGATATTCCGAGCCCCACTGGCGGCGGCAAGAAAGAGGATCCTTCCGGTGGCGCCATTCAATTGCAGGGGCATGGCAACCCAGTGTGCTACAGGAATGTTTGGATTGTGCCCCGTTGAGTTGGGGCGACGTTCGATTTTGACAGCGCGTGTGATTGGCTCAGAGCGCGGGTCTTTGCTTCGATTGAGCCCGCGCGCGCGTGCAAGAAACGCCCCTTACTGATAGGCGTTTCGCTTACTTTTTACTAGGTTCGGCCCGATTTCGCTTTCGTCTGATTTACGCTTTAGTGTGAGTCATGAACGGGAAATACGTGGGGTGGGGGGTAATGGCGGCAACGGTGGTTGTGGCGGGCATTGACGGAGGGGCGCACGCGCAAGAGAGTCAAGTGCCTGAGCGGCTTCGGGTTGATGTTTTCAGAGTCAGGCTTGCGCACGACGCCACGCAAATCAAAGAGCAGGGGGTTCTTGAACCCCTCAAGGAGGGGCAGATTGTCGCGGCCCCGGGTCGATTTCGTACTGGGCTGGATGGCAGTATTCAGCTTGAGGGAATGGAGCGCTTTTTGGAACTGCGTCCCTATGGTGAGCTTAGCTTAGAGCGGTTGGCAGCCTCGGAAAGCGGTGCACCGATCGCCAACTTTACGAGTTCCTCCGGCGATCCAGATGACGCGGGTTCTCACTCAGAGGTTGGACTCTTTTTACGCAAGGGAACTCTTTTTGCGCGGGTGGGAACCTCGGTTTGTTTAGTGCGCACCTCGGATCTTCAAATCGCTGGAAAGAACGCGATATTCGCCCTCACTGTGGGTGCGGACGGTCGCGAATTGTTGAGTGTCCTTCGTGGACGCCTCCAGGTTCGAGATCCCTCTGGGGTCACCACGGAGGTGGCGGCTGGTCGAAGTCTGCGGGCGGGTAACAGCGCTCCTCCTCGCGTAGGTCTGCTCGCGCAGAGTTCTGACAGCGCGGACTATCAGCACGGACTAACCCGATTCGGTGCCGCCGCGTCGCAAGGGGCTGGCGCTTCGGCACAGAGTTTCGGCGGTCAACCCAACGGCTCCTCTGGCAGTTTTCCGGGCAACTCGCTTGGGGGCTCCGGCTCCCTCGTAGGCGTGGACGCTGATTTGCCTCAGGCCGCCGCCGCTCCGTCTCGCGTCCCGCCTTTTGACCTGCAATCGCGTCGGAGCGCAGCGCTGCTCAGTGCACCTAATCCCGATCAGTTCGATCGCCCCGACGTCTCTTCCGAGTTGCCCAATCAAAATCCAAAAATCCCTTAAACTGTGAAAAATCAAAGGGCTACCCTGCTGTGTCTTCCCCTTGTTCTGGGGCATTTTCAGGCGATGCGCACGCTTGCTGCACCGTTGCTAAATGATGGCTCGGAAAATATCGCGCCGGACGTTTTCGATGCGGTTCCTCGGCCTCCGGGAGTGCTGCTCCCTGAAAATCGAGAGGATCTTTTTTTCAAACCCCTTCAACCAGCGGATCCTTCTGATGCTTTTTATGTGCGACCAATTCCTCCGGTTGAGGATTTTGCTGTCACGTTCAAGGTCAAACCTGTGGTTGAGCCAGTCGCGCCGGTGGAGCCTGTTCCAACGCCTCTGGAATCCAAGGCAGCTTCCCAGCGCTTTTGGGAGGCCGCAATTCCATCCGGTGGATCTCCTGGGAGCGGTGGTGGGCCGTTTTCAGGTCAAGGGGGCCTTTCGGAGTATGCGGATTATGCGGAGTTGGCGAGACACTCGCAGATGCAGCATCGGGGTCCTGTATACTATGCATTAAAATTAAGTGCTGGTACGGTTTATGACGACAATATTAGTTTAGGCAGCGCCGTTAGGCGGAGGGACTTTCAGTCCAGTATCGTTCCCGCTGCACGCGTGCAATTGGGATCCGATGATTCGGCTTTGCGCTTGGGGGCTTCTTATACGGGCGCCGTCTCGTGGTTTGCCCGCTACCCTAGCCAGCATACTTTTGAGCAATCCATCGGACTGGACGGTGGCTGGTCGGGCAGCCGACTAAAAACGGGATTTCGACTCGGAACGCAGTCCACGCAAAGTAGCAGTCCAGACGCTGGGGAGAGGGTGGGGCATCGGGCGAATTACTTAGGGGTGACATTTTCCTACCCATTTACAGGAAAAGTCAGTGGCGAGTTGAGCGGAGACACCACGCAATCCCAGTTTGATGGGTTGGTTGGATCGCATGAGAACCGAGTCCAAGAATTTTTAACCTACGAGTGGTCTCCAAAATTACAGCTGGGATTGGGTTCCACCCAGGGGACGCTTCAAGCCGATGGGGGCAACCGTCAGACTTACAATCAGGCCTTGGTGCGTGTCGTCGCCCAACCGTCGGCCAAGCTCGGATGGAGCGCCTCTTTCGGGAATGAATGGCGCCACTTTGAGAGCGGCGAGCCCTCGTCACAGACCCCCGTTTTTACTGCGGGCGCAAACTGGCAGGTTACGGGGCGCACCTCGCTTTCCCTTGACGGAAGTCGGCGCACTTTCGCATCGGCCTCATTGAAAGGACAGAACTACGAAGCCACTACCGTTGCGCTGAGTGCTAGGGAGATGCTCACTTCAACGGTCGATGGCTCAGTATCACTAGGGTACGGGCAGGCAAATTATCATGCGGCTGCGCAGGGAGTTCAGGCTAATCGGGAGGACGAATACTACTACGGTCGGCTGAGTCTGAATTGGTTAATTAACAGAAAATGTTCTTTGGGTTGGTTTTATGAATACAACAAAAACCTATCCTCAGGGGATCAGGGGCATCCGTTTCAGCGAAACCGGATCGGCGTGGCTTTCAATGTGAGTTTTTAAAAGTATGAGCAAATATAAACATAGTTCAGGGAACCTTGGGGTCGCAGGGCGACTGCTCTTCGCGGGTTGTGCTGCAGGTGCTTTTTTTCAGGGAGAGGCCTCTCTGATTGCACAGGTCACTGTAGGAGTGCCGGCGAGGGTCGAAGTGGTGCGTCGTATTTCCGGAGGTTACGCAATTACTCCAGGGGACCTTATTCTCGTGAAAGTGTTCCAGGAGGATGAATTAGATACGACTGCGCGGGTGGCCAAGGACGGGTGTATTTCGTTCCCAATGGTGGGCAGCGTTGTCATTGGTGGCAAGACGCTTGCGGAGGCCACCGCAGCGCTTGGTGCGGCGTTGAAGGAGTACTTGGTGCATCCGCAGGTGACGATGCGGATTATGGATTACAGCAAGCGCAGATTTACGGTGCTTGGGCAGGTGAATCGTCCCGGTATTTACGACATTCCAGATGATGCCTCGCTTTCGCTTTTGGAGGGTATCGGACTGGCTGGTGGCTACTCGCGAATCGCTAACTCCTCGCGGGTAACGGTCAAACGATCCACGGCGGGTGGAGGTGAGGAAATTTTCAAGTTGGACGCCAAGCAGATGGCACGCAGCAAAGGGGCGCCGGGGTTTGCTTTGCAAGCCGGTGACACCGTGGTGGTTGAGGAGAGTCTTTTCTAATTTTATGCAAACGCTTAATTATCCCGAGCAGGGCCTGCCCAGTGAAACCCCGAACGGTCTGGACATTAATCACATGTTGGTTGCAGTGCGTGAACGTTCGTGGGTGGTGCTGGTGTGCGCCTCCGCTGGGTTGCTGTCCGCCGGAGTTTATCTCAAACGTCTCCCGGTTAAATTTGAGTCCAAATGCGTGTTGCAATTGGAGCCTCGTGCACGGGTGCTCGGTTTTGAGTCGGAAAACTCCCAGGCCTCTCCTGCTGAGACCAGCCTACAAACGATTCTTGAAGCCTTCCGGAGCCGGTCCCTTTTAAGCCGGGTTGTCCATGATTTACATCTTCTAGAAGACCCCGATTTTTCGCCCATCCCGCTCACCTTGGAGGGCGCGATGGGAGTGTTGGGGGCCAGTGTCGAGGTTAAACAACGCAGGGGCACTCAGTTGATCGATGTTTTTGCTCAGCATAGTAAACCAGCTATAGCACAAAAACTTGCAGATGGTCTTGCCGAGGTTTTCATTCGCTCCCAACTCGATCTGCGTTCCGCAGGAGCGAGGTCTGCTTTGGAGTTTTTGGTGACCGAAGCCGATCGTCTTAAATTGCATCTTCAAAAAAGTGAGGAAGCCTTGCAGGGTTACAAGGAGTCCAACCAGTCCGCCTCATTGGAGGATCGCCAGGACACGGTCATCACTGCGCTCAAAGTGCAGGGAAACAATCTTGAGGAAGCGCGCTCCGTAAGGATCCGCTTGGAAAGTGACTTGGCGGACATGGAGCGATTCGCAGGTCAGTCGGTGAATTTGTTACGGATCACGAGCGTGTTGCAGCACCCGACCATAGCGGCAACTCGAACGCAGATAGCGGACTTGCAAAGCCGAGTGTCCACGTTGCGATTGCGGTACACCGAAAAGCATCCGCGGATGATTCAGGCTCAACTGCAATTGCGGGATGCGGAAGCAGCGCTTCGGGATATGGTGCTGCAGATTCCTGCTACGGTGCGTTCTGATTTAGAGCGGGCGATATCGACGGAGCGCAATTTTGAGGTGGCACTCAAGGGGCAGGAAAAACAAGCGCTGGCGCTCAACCGGCAGTCTATCAAATTCAAGGTGCTGGCGAGAGATGTGGAGACTGACCGTGCGCTGTATGAGTCCATTCTTCGGCGGCTTAAAGAGACGGATATCTCAAAAGGATTGCAATTAAGTGATTTGCGTGTTTTTGAGCCAGCTCCTTTGCCATCGTCTCCAACCTCCCACTCTGCGCTTAAGCTGCTCGCGCTAGGGTTATTTGCTGGCGCTGCTGTGGGTGGCGGCGCTGTTTTGGGAGTGACCATGCTCGCGGGCGCATGGCGTAGCACCGAGGAAATTGAGGGCGGCACGGGTCTTTCTGTTTTGAGCACGGTTCCGAAGCTTGCGCTTGGAGGGGGACGTACGCTTTTGGAGGCCATTGGCGATCCCGAAGAGGGGGGACTGGAGGCGTTTCGCACGTTGCGCACCGCGCTGCATTTAAGGGCGCGCAAGCAGGGGAGGAACTGCTTTTTATTTACAAGCGCATTGTCGGAAGACGGCAAAAGTTTCTGTGCCATAGGGTACGCGAGCACGCTTGCTAGGCAGGGGGTTAAAACGCTCCTCATTGATGCGGACTTGCGGGCACCAACTCTTGAAAAAACTTTGCTGGGCACCGATCATTTGCCCGGTCTAGGGGATGTTCTTGAAGGTAATCTACAGCTGAGTGATGTGATTGTGCGGACCTCGGTTGAGGGGCTCGATTTGCTCCCAGCTGGCAAGGTGGTGCCAGACGCCTCCGAGCTCCTGACGCGCCATGGCATTCAAACCGTGCTCACCTCCTTGCGGGAGAGTTATGATTGTCTGATCGTGGACTCTGCTCCGGTGCAGTTGGTGAGTGACAGTTTGTTGATTGCAGAAGTGGTCGATGCGGTTTGTTTTGTGGTTCGGTACGGTAAAACACCGAGCAAAGTCGTTCAGCGTGCGCTCCATCTCTTGCGGGATCACGGCACGCCGGTGGCCGGCATCGTGCTAAACGGGGCGAGCGTGCCGACAGGCTACGGCTACTACGGTCGAGCGGAGTAATACGAATTTTTGAAGAAAACTGGTCATTCTCTCTTCGGAACGTGGAGCGCCAGTTCCGCAATGACTGTCTGACTGTCCGAGTTTTTGGAGCGGCAAAGCGGAGCTGGGGCTCCGCGGTCCCAGGTGCTGAGGTCTTCTAATCATCCATAAAACTAAGAGAAATGGTGCGAGCCCGCGCGAGGTTGGAGCGCGAGGGCGGGGACGGGATAAGCAATGGATGCGCCAGCGACCAGTTGCAAAGCAAAGGGGCGCGTGTGTATGCTGCGAGCACCATGAAGCTTTCCAGTTCCCTCTGCATAGTTGCCTGTCTGTTTGCGGCTGTTGCCTGTAAAAAAATGGCGCCTTCCGAGGCGGCGACGGAGATTGTTGTCGGAGAGTTTGCCTCCCTTTCGGGCGCGACGGCGAGCTTCGGCCAATCCTCGCACAAGGGCACTGCGATGGCGGTTGATGAGATTAACGCGGCGGGCGGCCTTCTTGGTAAAAAGATGCGCCTTGTGAGCGAAGACGACCAAAGCAAACCAGGCGAAGCGGCGACAGTGGTGCGCAAGTTGATTTCCCGAGAGCACATCGTGGCGTTGCTCGGGGAAGTGGCATCCTCCCGTTCTTTGGAGGCCGCGCCGATTTGTCAGCAAGCTGGCATCCCGATGATTTCGCCAGCCTCCACCAATCCCAAGGTGACCGAGGTGGGTGATTTTGTTTTCCGTGTCTGTTTCATCGACCCGTTCCAAGGCACCGTACTCTCCAAGTTCGCTCTGTCGAAGAATTGGAAGCGCGTGGCGATTTTGACTGACGTGAAACAGGACTATAGCGTCGGGCTGTCGCAATTCTTCAAGGCGCACATCTCAGCCAACGGAGGGACGATTGTAAGCGAACAAAGCTATTCCTCAGGGGACAAAGACTTTAAGGCGCAGCTTACCGCGATTAAAGGGACGACGCCTGATGTCATACTCGCCTCGGGCTACTACACGGAGTCCGGCTTGATTGCATTACAGGCTCGGGAATTGCAGATCGCAGCGCCGCTCATCGGCGGGGATGGATGGGATTCACCTTCTTTGATTGAAGTGGGCGGCAAGGCCGTGGAGGGCTCCTTTTTCTCCAATCACTTTTCCGTCGAGGATCCCGCCCCGGCGATTCAGACGTTCCTGAAAAAATTCAACGACAAGTACCACGAGCAACCCGACGCTATGGCCGCCCTTGGCTACGATTCAGCCATGATTCTCGCGGACGCCATCAAGCGCGCCGGCACCACGGAGGGCCCGAAATTGCGGGATGCGCTTGCGGCTACCAAGGACTTTTCCGCAGTCACCGGCAAGATCACACTCAACCCTCAGCGCAACGCGGATAAGTCTGCCGTGATGCTTGAGGTGCGTAACGGACAGTTCAAGTACGTCGAAACTGTTGCGCCCTAGCTTGCGCTTTGGGCTGAGTTTGTCTGTATAGAAGCCGGTGAACGAATTTTTGCAGCAACTCATCAACGGCCTTTCCCTTGGCGCGGTCTACGCACTGATCGCTCTGGGCTACACGATGGTCTATGGCGTGTTGCGTTTCATCAACTTCGCCCATGGTGATGTGTTCATGGTGGGTGCGTTTTCCGGGATGTATCTTTCCCGCTGGTTGAAGCCGCTTCTGGCGCATTGGCCGGAGTGGCTGTTTGCCGTGGTCGTACTCGCAGGCTCGATGGCGTTCTGCGGCGTGCTCGGGATTGTGATTGAAAAGCTTGCGTATAAGCCGCTAAGGGAGCGTCCGCGCCTGACGGTGCTCATCACGGCCATCGGCGTTTCGCTGCTTCTGGAGTACTCCGGGCAGCTCCTCTTTGGCGCCGCTCCGCGTGGATTTCCCTCCCTCATTGAGAGCCGCTCGCTCTCGGGCCTAGGCGAATTACACGCCACCAACATTCAAGCGTTTGTGCTCACGGCGACGGCCCTTTTGCTGGGCGGCCTGCACCTCATCGTGATGCGCACTCGCATGGGCCTCGCGATGCGCGCCCTTTCGCTTAATCCCACCGCAGCGATGCTCATGGGCGTGAATACCAACGTCGTTATCTCTTTCACCTTCGGCCTTGGATCGGCGTTGGCGGCGGCCGGCGCGATTTTTTACGCGTCGTTGTATCAGGCCATTGAACCGTTTATGGGCGTGCTTCCGGGGATGAAAGCCTTCGTCGCAGCCGTGTTGGGAGGCGTGGGAAGTCTGCCGGGCGCCATGGTGGGCGGGTTGATTCTTGGCGTGGTTGAGACGTTGGTGGTTGGGTATTCTAAGGTGCTCGGGATTCCGCCCGGTTATCGCGATGCGGTGGCGTTTGTGATCTTGATTTTAATCCTGCTTTTCAAACCCTCGGGGCTTTTCGGTAAACAACAGAGGGAGAAGGTCTAATGGGTTCCCGCAACAGCCTCCTCTTGTGCGTGCTGGTTTTCGCCGTGGTGTCTGCCCTCTTCACTGGGCATCCCGAAGCGGCCTGGCCCTTGGCGCAGATAGACGACTATCTCCTTAACATCCTGATTATGGCGGGGATCAACGTGATCCTCGCGGTGAGCCTCAACATCGTGAGCGGCCACACGGGCCAGTTCTCGCTTGGGCACGCCGGCTTCATGGCGGTGGGTGCGTACGGTTCCGCTGCCGTGACGCAAATTGGAGGTAAGCCTATCTTAAACGCGTTAAGTTTTTTAGGAGGAGCCGCTCCAATTTGTATGTTCGTACTTTCGTTACTTGCGGGCGGTTTTCTTGCGGCGGTTGCCGGCCTCGCGGTGGGATTACCTTCGCTCCGCTTGAAGGGCGATTATCTGGCAATTGTGACGCTCGGTTTTGGTGAAATCATCCGTGTAGTTATTCAAAATACCGAAGCCGTCGGCGGAGCTCGTGGTCTGACTGGAATCCCCGCGTTCACTACGCTAGGTTGGACGTGGGGTTTGGCGGCCTTCTGTATCTATTGCGTGAGCGCTTTGATCCGTTCGACTTACGGACGCGGCTTTCTAGCGGTTCGCGATGATGAAATTGCGGCCGAGGCCATGGGAGTGAATACCACCAAGTACAAGGTCACCGCGTTTGTGGTCGGTTCTTTCTTTGCCGGACTGGCCGGGGCCTTGTACGCGCACCTGATTGGATACATCACGCCGGAAGGGTTTTCGTTTTTGAAATCCGTGGACGTGGTGGTGATGGTGATCCTCGGCGGAATGGGCTCCACTCTTGGGGTGACGGTCGCAGCCATCTTATTGACCGTTTTGAACGAACTGCTCCGGCAGGCGGAACAGTATCGGATGGTTGCATTTGCATTGTTACTCATCGTGCTAATGATAGCGAGGCCGCAAGGTTTGCTCGGAGGCATCGACCGCTGGCTTCAGGCGAGGAGGAACCGCTCGTGAAGCCGATTCTGGAACTGGAAAAAGTCGTGGTGCGTTTCGGCGGGTTGGTGGCAGTGAGCGCCGTCGACTTCCATGTGGGAGAGGGTGAATTGGTCGGGTTAATCGGCCCAAACGGGGCGGGAAAGACCACTTTATTTAACGTCATCACAGGTGTTTACAAACCCACCGAAGGCGGCATCCGCTTTGATGGTCAAACGGTGGGCGGCCTTTCTGCCAGTGATATCACGAGCAGGGGGATCGCGCGCACATTCCAAAATATCCGTTTATTCAGTTCTCTGAGCGTTTTGGATAACGTGGTCGCCGCTTTTAATCTGCATCTCAAAAGCGGCTTTCTAGGGGCGCTCTGGAGGGGAAAGCAATTTCGGGAACAGGAGCGTGCGGTCCATGAAGAAGCGCTGCAACTACTTGATGTGTTTGGTCTTAAATCTGCAGCACACCAACCCTGCCGGAGTCTTGCCTATGGCGATCAGCGTCGGCTTGAAATCGTGCGTGCGCTCGCGACCAAACCTCGCCTTCTTCTTCTGGACGAGCCGGCCGCGGGTATGAATCCGACGGAAAAAGTGGAGCTCATGCGCCTGATCCGTTTCACCCAAGAACGCTTCGGACCGGCCGTGCTTTTGGTTGAACATGACATGAAAGTGGTCATGGGCATTTGTCAGAGGATTGCCGTGCTGGAATACGGTCGCAAAATTGCGGAAGGCACGCCGGGTGAAATTCAGCAGGATCGGCGTGTGATCGCAGCCTATCTGGGAGAGGAGGTTGTCGATGCTTGAGCTCACCAATGTGACCGCCGGCTACGGCTCAATCACCGCCCTTCACGGAGTGACGTTGCGCGTCGAGAAGGGAAGTATTGTGACCCTCGTGGGGGCAAACGGGGCGGGGAAATCTACCACGCTGCGCGCCATTTCCGGGCTGGTTAAGGTTCGTGAAGGAAGCGTCCAATACGCTGGCGAGGCGCTCACCAACCTGCCGCCGCACGAAATTGTCGCGCGCGGCGTGGCCCACGTACCTGAAGGACGAATGATTTTTTCCAACCTCACCGTCATGGAGAACCTCCAGATGGGAGCGTACTTGCGCCGGGATCGCGCCGGGATTTCCAAAGATCTCAGTTTTGTGCTCGAGACTTTCCCTAGGTTGCACGAGCGCGCTACTCAGCAGGCTGGGACTTTATCCGGCGGGGAGCAACAGATGCTGGCCATTGGTCGGGCGCTGATGGGGCGGCCATCGTGTCTGATGCTGGACGAGCCTTCTTTGGGCATTGCGCCGCTTTTGGTGAAAACAATTTTCGAGAAGATTGTGCAGGTGAACCGCGAACTCGGGTTGACCGTGCTGCTCGTGGAACAGAACGCTCATTTGGCGCTGGAAGTTTCCCATTTCGGTTACGTATTGGAAACAGGCAAGATACTACTTGCTGACCGTTCAGAAAATCTGCGGGCGAATCCTGCGGTTCAGGCTGCTTACCTCGGCGCTTGATCCAATCGGAGGCGGCCTGCAAATTAGTGGAGCAGATTTGTGGAAAAGTTCTTGCCTGTGTCTGCAAGTGCTGGCACTCTCACCGCCCCTTTAACTGAGGGTTCGTTTATGTCCTACGCAATTTTCAAATCTGGTGGTAAGCAGTACCGTGTGTCCCAAGGGGACGTTGTCGATGTCGACAAACTCGCGCAAGAAGAAGGCGCTCATGCCGTTTTTTCCGACGTGTTGCTGATCTCTGAGGGCGGTGCCGTTAAAATCGGGACTGAGGCTCAAGGTGCTACTGTGGAAGCAGAAGTGATTTCCCAGTTCAAGGGCGACAAAGTTCTGGCCTACCAGTACCGCCGCCGCAAAGGCTACCATCGTACGGTGGGTCATCGCCGTCATTTGACCAAGTTGAAGATCACAGGCATCAAGGCCTAATACTCGGGAACAATCTAAAGATCCAAATTTATGGCTCATAAAAAAGGACAGGGCTCAGTCAAAAACGGTCGGGACAGCGTCAGCAAGCGTCTCGGCGTGAAAAAGTTCGGCAGCCAGCACGTAATCGCCGGAAACATCATCATCCGTCAGCGTGGAACCAAGTTCCTCGCAGGCAAGGGCGTGGGACTCGGCAAGGACTACACGATTTTCGCCTTAATCGAAGGCCGCGTGCGTTTCGACAAGGAAGGTCGTCGCGTCAACGTCGATCCGTTGCTCGCAGCCGCCTCGCACTAAGCCGATTGCGAATTAGTTTTAGAAAACCCGCCTCGCAAAGGGCGGGTTTTTTGTTGCCCAAAATTCCACGCTTACTGCAGATGCTCCGGGAGAGAGGCGACGATTTCCTTCAAGCGCTCCCCTTGTTCCCGGGCGCAAACCAAAAGAGCGTCTCCCGTATTGACGATAATCAAGTTCTCCACACCCAGAAGCGAGACGTGTTGGCTGGGATCGTGAGAGAAGACGATGTTGCCCGAGGCGTCCAGACTCTGGATGAACGTGTTACCTGCGTTTTGATGGGCGTCCTGTGGAAAGTATTTTCCAGCTGCCGGCCAGCCGCCAAGGTCGTCCCACTCAAATTTCGCCTCCACCGCCAACGCGTTGGGAAGTTTCTCCATCACCGCGTAATCGAAGGAAATCTTGGGAACCGAGGCGAAGCGGGTTTGGAGAAAAGCGTGAAGATCGTCTGTTAGGCGGATGTCTTCCAAAAACTTAAGCAGTTCGGGCGCAGTTTTTTGCAGCGCATCGACTAGCACGGGAACCGACCACACAAACATCCCGGCGTTCCACCGGAAGTTTCCGCGTTGGAGATATTCGGTGGCCGCGGGAACGGACGGTTTCTCGTGAAACTTGAGCACAGGGAAGGCGGTGCCGTCTAGTGGCGCGCCGAGTTCGAGGTAACCGAAGCCCGGGCAGGGCCAGTCGGGGGTGATGGCGATGGTGACGATGGAGGCGTGCTGGCGTGCGGCGCTGATGGCCGTGGCGAGGGTTTGTTGGAGGTCGCTCGCGTGGGGAATGTGATGGTCGGCGGGCAGCACGACTGCCGTGGCGTTGGGATCGCGGCGGGCAAGGATTCCTGCGGCGAGGGCCATGGCCGCGGCGGTATCGCGGCGCATGGGCTCGATGATCAGGTTTTCGAAAGGCAGTTCGGGGAGCAGTTTGCGCATGGCCTCTGCCTGGTCTGCGCCGGTGAGTACGAGGGTACGTTCCAGCGGAATGAAGCCCTCGAGACGGTCAAGAGTGGCTGCCAAGAGGGTTCGCTCGGAAAAAAGAGCGAGATGATGCTTGGGTTTTGCGCGGCGGCTTAGGGGCCAGAAGCGCTCTCCGTAACCTCCGGCGAGAACGACGGCGTATAGGGAAGTGTCGGCGAGATTTTGAGCGAGCGCTTGAGAGAGAGGAGCCATGTTGCTGAGCATGACAGAACGGACGAGTGGCGGCGAGGGTTTGGGATTTTGGGCGTGGACTTCCTGCTAAAGTATATATAAACTGTATCTATGGTCACTGCCAAGATATTCAAACATGGTGGCAGTCAGGCGGTGCGCCTGCCAAAGGCGTTTCGCTTTGATTGCAATGAGGTTATGGTTGAGAGGAGAGGGGATGAGCTTGTGTTGAAACCAGTGCCAAAGTTTAGCTCATTTGCCGAAATAGCGGAGTATCTCTCAGAAAAGTTTCCTCAGAGTGGCGAATTTCCGGAGCCTCCTGCGCGCCCACCCGAGCACGAGCGTGTGGCGCCAACGTTCTAGAAGTTTTAGGGCTCGGGTTTGATTGCCCGCAGCGACGCTCTTTGTGAAATTGTCATTCTTATTAGATTCCAGCGCCTGTGTGGCGGTTCTCCGAAGGAAAGTAGTTCTTGAGCAGCTGCCTCCACCGGAGCGCACTGGGATTCCGGTAATTGTGGCTGCGGAGCTGTGGACCGGGGTGGAAAAAAGCACCGTCGATCCGACTCAGAAAGCGGCGTTCCTCAACGGGTTTCTGAGTCTCTTTGAGTTGGTGGATTTCACGCCCGAAGCGGCCCGCCATTACGGGAATATTCGCGCGACGCTGGAGCGAAGCGGCAATTCCATAGGTCCGCTGGATCTTCTGATTGCTGCTCAGGCGCGAAGCCTGTCCCTCACGCTTGTGACTTCAAACGAGAGCGAGTTCTCCCGTGTTCAGGGCCTTAAAGTTCTCGGCATCAGTTGACGCTACTTACATCACGGTACGCAACCATCCGGCGCCAAGTGTAATAAGTAGTCCCGCTACGCCAATGAGCGTCTCCAGAATCGTCCACGTCTGAAACGTCTCGCGAACCGTCAATCCCAAGCAGTCTCGCACGATCCAGAAACCGGCGTCGTTGAGGTGGGACAAAAATAGCGAGCCGCATCCGATGGAAATGATCAGCAACTCGGGCGAGGTGCCGGGTGAGTTCGCCAGCATTGGCACCAGCAAATCGGCCGCTACCGTGATGGCCACCGTCGCCGAACCCGTCGCGACGCGAATGAAAGCCGAGGCCAGCCATCCGTAAAGCAGCAGCGGCAGGTGCGCCTGCGCCGCAAGTTCCCCCAAAATACGAGCCAGCCCGCTCTCTGTGAGCACTCGAGCGAAGCCGCCCCCTGCGCCAAGAGTCAGGAACGTCATCCCGATGGCACACACGCTTTGTTCCGTAAACTTCAAGAGCTCCTGCGCGCTCCTACCACAGCGCAAACCTAACGACCATAATGAGAAGAGGACGCCTGCAAGCATCGCCACCACGGGCGAGCCCAAGTTTAGCGCCACAGTGCCGAGAGGCGTACTCTTTAGTCCGAGCAATTCGACCAGCGTGCTTGAAAGCATTAGCCCAATGGGCAACAGCATGGAAAGTAGCGTCAGGCCGAAAGTGGGCTCCTGGATCTCAGTGGGGCGCACCGCACTGAGGCTCGGAGGGGTGGGATGGACGCGGCTGACGGCGAATTTTGCGAAGAGCGGCCCTGCGATGGCGGCTGTCGGGATTCCAATGATAAAGCCCCATAACAGGACCCGACCCGTGTCCGCATGGAAGGCGTTGATAGCGATCACCGGCCCTGGGTGAGGCGGCATGAGTCCGTGCATCACTGAAAGGAAGGAGAGCAGGGGCAGGGTGAGGCTAAGAAAGGGGCGTCCGGTTTCCTTGGTGAGACTCACGAGGACCGGGAGCAGGAGCAGTAAGCCCACTGCAAACCAGGTGCTTAAGCCGACAGTGATCGCTAGGCAGATGATGCACCAGCCTGCATTGTTGCGGCCGAAAAATGCGCTGAATCGCTGCGCCAACACATTCGCCCCGCCGGATTCCGACAGCAATTTCCCCAAAATAGCCCCCAAACAGATCACCGAGGCGACTCCGCCGAGCGTTTTGCCGAGGCCGAATTGGAAGGCATCGACCACTTGCAAAAAGGTCCAAGTCGACACGTCCCCCACTGGTCGTGACACAGGGGTCACCTCTAAAAGCACCGAACCGCCGCCCATGAGAAGGGAGGCGAGCGTGAGGGCCAAAAATGGGTTTAACTTCCAGCGAGTGACCAGCAGGACAAGGAGGACGATGGAGCCGAGGGCGAGGGAGATGAGCGGCCAGTCAGAATGGGGGTGCATAGTGGGGAATAACTGAGTAATAAGGGGCGTCGGGCAGAAGTGCAACCAGACGCGCAGTCGGGTTGCACGAAATTGAGGGTTCGCAAGGGGAAATTATCGCTAGAAACGCACTTTGGCTTGGTTCCTGCTGCTCATGGGGAGTCGGTTTTTATCTTTTTAGTAAAAACTGCTTATTAAGCCATCCCATGATTTTTCAGCAAACATCAAAGCCCGAAAAGGTTGTGTCGGGTTCTATCCCTCGGAATTCTGTTCCGTCGGTGGTTTGTGACATGCGCTCAAATGTCGTTTCTCTCGCCAAACGGCAGCTTTCTGCCGCCTTTGGATTGCTTTTGGCCGTGTTTATTTTCGGCAATAGTTCACTTTTTGCCGCTCCGATCGTTTTCAAATCGCCGGTTAACATCAATTCGACGAACTCGACAAACACCGCGGTCAGCGACGCGGAAATCCTCTCTCTCGGGACTTCCGTTTTCGCCTACAATTTCTTCGGTGCGGCAACCGTCAATGGAGTCTCTTTCGCCTCCACCAACAGCACGACGGGCACTGGAAATCTTGGCCTCTCGGTTACCGGCGCGACTTGGTTTGGAGGGTATCGCGAGTCGGTTTCTGGTGCGGTGGATTACCTTTCTTCCTCTTACCAGAGCCTTTTGAGAGCTGGGATTTACTCGGACGGAACCAACGTGATGACCGTTTCTCTCAACGGATTGACGGCGAATAGGGTTTACGCCGTGCAGCTCTGGGGAAATGAATCTCGCAACTTTACCGGCTCCTATGATCGCAGCGACATCGTGACCTCCGCGGGAGGCAACAGCGTCGTCCTTGACTTCAACTGGGCCAACCAAGTGGGTAGCGTGGGGCAGTACGTCCTGGGGACCTTCGTGGCAGGGAGCACCTCCCAGACCTTCACTCTTCAGGGTACCACTGTGAGCTCGGGAGCTTCAACTCAGATTAACGCCATCCAGTTGCGCGATGTCACCGATGCAATCGGCATCTGGACCGGCGCAGTGAACGGCTCTTGGGACAACACGACGGCCAACTGGTCCGGCGGCGCCAATTTCTCGACCTACGCCTCACTTCCGACGGGGATTCCGCTCAAGTTTCAGGACACGAACGGTTCCGGACAGACCGTTACTAATTCCGCGATTACGCTGGCCGCGAGCGGCTTCACGAACGTGGGCTCCGTCAATTTCACGGCTGGCACTGTGAACTACACAATAGCCTCCGCTGGTGGCACCATCGGTTTGGGTGGCACGGCATCGTTGAACAAATCCGGAGCCAGCAAATTGACGGTTTCTGGGACGCACTCGTTCACAGGCGGAGTAAATCTCACGGGCGGGACACTTCTGGCCGCCTCGCTAGGGGCGTTGCCGAATGCGTCGGTGACTGTGGCAGCGGGAGCAAAACTGGACTTGGGCGGGTTTGACCAGACCATCGCATTGTTGACCAACAACGGGTCAGTTACCAATTCGGGCGGTTCTCCTGTCACTTTGACGCTGACGAACAGCTTTGCTGGAACCGGCGTTTTTTCGGGCAGTCTCAACCTAGCGATGGCCAATAATGGTACTTCTTTGGTCACAGTTCCTCTTGCCCTCAACTTTGCAGGGGCACTGACGAACTCCGGCACTGGGAATAGTGGCAATTGGGCATCGTCTTCTGGCACCCCCAATGGAAGCGTTCTCCTCACCGGAGCATTGGGGGCGGGTGTGACGAAGCTCGTTCAGGACAGCGCGACCTCCTCGCTTGTGGTTTATGCCAACAACGGATCGTTCACGGGGCCTGTAGAAATACGCCAGGGAGTTCTTGCCTTGGCTAACAACTCGGGAGCCGTCTCCAACGTTTTGGGTTCTGGGGGAGTCATCACCGTGGGAACGGGCGCTGGGAATGCCACTTTGGCTTTTGCAGGACGTGCCGGCATTTCCGGGGCAACTACTGGCGGTGGAAATTATACTCTGTCAAACCCGATCAGTGTCGCTGGGTCTGGTCTCAACTTGATCGCGGTAACGGATTGGGGGCTCACGCTTTCATCTCCGATCACGTTGAGCTCGAGTCTAACACTCGCGCTTGCGAACAGCAACGGCTCCGCTTTGACGTTGAATGGCACGGTAACAGGGACAGGGAATCTTACGCTCACAAACTCGTGCGGCACTTCAAATCTAAGTTCGTTTGCGATAAACCAAATTCTTAACAACGCCGGCTCCATTAGTTTCGCCAACACGGCCGTATTGGGCGGTGTGGCCGGAACAGTTTCTGCCCCGATCACAATCAGCGGTGGCATCGGTTCGAATGTGACTTCGATTAACCAAAACGGGCTCAACGCGGTCACCATTCAGACCGGTTCAGTGAACGTGAATCCCGCTGGACTGGCTTTTAACCTCAACACGTCCACTGGCATGACAGTCACGTCGCCGACCACTGGCTCTGGGGCCTTGACGCTCAACATTAATAGCACCGGTTCAATCACGCTTTCCGGGGCGATTGGCCACACCGGCGGGACCTTTATTAACCGTTACAGCACTGGCTCCTATACCATTAACAACCTGGCATCCGCCTCGGGCCCGCTTAATTTCGGCGGAACAGCGACGTCGGCGTTGACCTATGCGGGCGCTTTGGGGACGAATGTTCCCTCCGTGGTGCAAAGCGGTTCGGGCGCATTGACGCTTTCCGGCGCTGTCACCGTCGGCGCGGCGGGCAAAAATCTCGTCGTGGCTGGGGCCGGCGCGATGACGCTTTCTGGGGCAATGAGTGGAACGGGGGATCTGGTGATGCAGCCGGATGGTTCTGGTGTTTTGACGCTGTCCAACGCCGTGAACATATCGGGTTCGATCATCAACATTGGGACGGGTTCGACAGTGGTCTTGGGGACTGTGACTTCTATTGCCACGAAAGGTGCGGCTATTTTGAACGGAGCGATTGGCGCGAACGTCACCAAGGTGGTCCAAAACAGCCCGACTTCCTCCATCGTGCTCAACGCGACGAACACCGCTTACGCCGGGCCTGTGGAAATTCAAAGAGGTGCTTTGGTAATTGGGAGCCCCACGAAGAACGGCGTTACCAACAACAGCTCCGCCGCAGACATGGCCGGCGTTGGGCTAATCACAGTCGGTACAGGGGCTGCTGATGCTTCGCTGATTTACGCGGGTGAGTTTGGAGGTGGCGCAGGCGGGAACGCGACGATTGGGAATAACATTACCGTGTCTGGCAGTGGCACGAACCTGATCGCGACGCCGAATTGGGCCCTGATCGTAACTGGGACGCTCAATCTGAATTCGGCTGACGTTATTTTGGGTCAGTGTAATCCGGGCAGTATTCTGGGCATCTACGGTTGGTTAAGCTTCAACGGCGGCGTGACTGGGACAGGAAGTATTACCGCGACAAATTCCGCCGGCAGCGCCAATCCTTACGTGGAATTCAACACCAAACCTGTGAACCACAGTGGGGGATTGACTTTTAACAACGCGAGCGTACTTGGTGCGCCTGTTGGCACTGGCAACGGTGAAAACAAAATCACCGGCGGCGTCGGTTCGAACGTCCAATTCATCACGCAGGCGTCCAATAGCAACCCGCTGACCATCAGCGCCGGTTCCGTCACCGTAAACCCCGCCGGACTCGTCCTCAACTCCACCGGCAGCGCGCTTCTCACCGTCTCCTCACCCACCACCGGTTCCGGTCAGTTGACGCTCAACAGCAACAGCACGGGCGGCATCACGCTCAGCGGCGCGCTTGGTCACGGCGGACTGTGATCAACGTCAATGGTGCAGCCTCACCGATGCCGTCCATCACGAACCTCGCCACGTACGCCAAGCCAATTGTGTATCAGGGTTCAAGTGCCACGGCGCAGACTCTGAGCGGTGCCTACGGGACGGGTAGTCTGAGCAACGCCATGCCGAACGCCGCGATGACCTTTTCGGGTGCCTGGTCTCTTCCCGCTTCGGGAGGGGCGTTGTCCGCCATCTACAAACCGCTCACTTACAGCGGCGTGATTTCCGGTTCCGGCTCGTTGAACATTCAGGGTCAACCCGGTGCGGTTATCGCGTTGACAGGGAATAACACTTTCACTGGAGCAGTTACTTTGACGCAGGGAACTTTGAATCTTGGCGGGGCGTCAGGGAACGAACTCGGGCCGGTGGCAACTTCAGGCACTCTCACATTGAACGGAGGTAGTCTCCGCTTTGGAACCTACACGGCTTACACAGTCGGGGCGATTGCAGGAACGAGCAATCTAACGTTGAACAACAATTCCAGTGCGGCGGTTACTTTGAACGTTGGAAACAGCAGGAATCTTTCCTCCACGTATTCCGGTAATCTATCTGGAGCAGGCGGATTTAACAAGTTGGGTACTGGTGCTTGGACGCTGACTGGCTCCAACGCACTAGTTGGCGATGTTTGGTTCAAGGGGGGTAGCCTCATTTTGAGCGGTGGCTCAATGACGGGTGTCCGCACGCTGGCCGGCCAAGTTGGCGGAACGCTTTACATTGTAGATTCATCGGTTTCGATGGGAGTGGCAGGTAATTTTGCGGTAAGCTATGGGGTTGCAGGTTCGGCAACTACCACCATTGTTGGTAACAGCGTAGTAAATTTGGGAACTGGTAGCGGCAAGGTTTTCATAGGGGGTGGTGATCAGGGCGGATCAGCGTTTGGGACAGGGGTTCTGACGATTAAGGACAATTCAACGGTTAATGTGTTCGATCCAGGAGCAGCGAGCCCTACGGATTCAGTCTACTTTGGGGGGTATGGCGGTAATGGCACCGTGAATTTAGACGGAGGGACACTCTTTAGCGCCCGCAATTTGACTAGTGGTGTGGGTGGTGGTACATTTAATTTCAACGGTGGAGTCTTGAGGGCTGGATTGACTTCCGCGACGTTCATTAACTCACTCACTGCTTCCTACGTGAATAGTGGGGGGGCATTGATTGATACCAACGGGTACGAAATCACCATTCCTCAGGCGTTTTTGACTTCCACAACTTCGCTGGGGGGCGGTTTAACAAAACTGGGAACTGGGAGACTCACTCTTCCGGCTGCGAATACCTACACTGGTGGGACGACGATTGCGGGTGGGACAGTCAAAGTCGGGGTTGCCGCCGCGTTGGGATCGGGAACTCTCACCTTCATCAACGGGGTTCTCGAGGATGGAACCGCCGGTAGTCCCTTGCCTGCGGGGATGGCCCAAGTGTGGGCGGGAACCGCAGCCTTCGCTGGGACCACCGCTATCAGTACCGGAACGGGCAGCGTTACGATCACCTCGGATTCGACGGTAGATGTACGTGTGTCGACGTTAACGGTGGCCGGCAACATCGCTGGCGCTGGAGGACTTACTAAAATTGGTTCGGGCTCTTTGATGCTGAGTGGCACGAACACCTACGCAGGTGCAACCGTTGTGAATACTGGAACTCTCGTCCTCAACGGTGCGGGCGCTCTTCCCGCTGGATCTGCCGTGACCATTGCTGCCGGCGCGACCGTGATTGTGCAAAACGGTGCGCAGGTGAGTGGTTTCACGGGAGCCGGGAGTCTTGTGATCGGCCCAGGATCTCCTATTGTCTTGGGCGCGGGGGACGCCTCGGGAACATCAAGCTCCGTATTGGTCGGCCCCGCCACCATTACCAAGGTCGGCTCCGGCATTGTGACCATCACCGGAGCCAGTACTTTTACGGGAAAAACGGTGATCCAAAACGGGACGCTCTCGGTTTCCTCGCTGAACGGGATCAGCGGGCTCTCTCACACTTGGTCTACTATTGCGGGTGTTGCGGCCAGCGCTGGATCAACGGATGGGGCTTTGGGCACGAACAAATTTAGCACCCCTATCGGGATGGCCTTTGATCTGAGCGGCAATTTGGTTGTCGCTGACTACGCGAACCATTTAATACGCAAAATCATGTCCTCCGGTTCAGTGAGCACTTTTGCAGGGGCGATCACATCGGGGACTACCGACGCCACTGGCACCGCTGCGCGTTTCAAGAATCCGTACAACTTTGCCTTGGACTCCTTGGGAAACCTGTATGTCTCGGATTCTGGTAATCACTCGATTCGCAAAATCACATCAACAGGCGTAGTCACCACCTACGCTGGCACCCCAGGGACTTCGGGGACTACCGACGGTCCTCTCTTGAGCGCCAAATTTAACGGACCTCAAGGACTTGCCTTTGACCTCTCCGGCAACCTTTTGGTTGTGGATTCTGGGAATAATGCGATTCGCAAGATCATCGTGTCCACCGGCTCGGTCACATCATTCGCGGGCACTCCGGGAGTCACCTTTGGGACGCTGAACGGCGTAGGTATCGCGGCTCAATTTAAGGGGCCTACGGGGATTGTGGTGGACCCTTCCGGTAATGCATTCGTTACGGATTACTCCAACCATGCGATCCGAAAAGTCACCCCTGAAGGTGTAGTCAGTACCTACGCAGGCACACCCGGAACTCTCGGATCTGCAAATGGATACAGGACATCCGCCACGTTCAATTTGCCCTATGAGATGACTCTGGATGTGGACGGCAACTTGTTCGTCACGGACAGCAATCATATTCTTCGCGTGATCACTTCCGCTGGCTCGGTCAGCACGATTGCGGGGATAGCAGGTTCGGCGGGGAACAACAATGCAGTCGGTACTGCCGCGACTTTTTCGATTCCGAGGTCCCCCGTCTTTGACGCTTCCGGGAACCTTTACATTGCTAACCAAGGCCAGAATACAATCCGAAAAGGGGTTCCGATTATTTCGACGAACTTGACGCAGAGTTCCCTGGGGGCGCCTACGAGCGCGGCGAGTGGAGCTATCGATTTGGGGTCGTTGACGAGTACGGGTGTCCTTTTGGTGACTGGCACCGCCCAGACCACGAATCGTATTTTGAACCTTGCCGGCACTACAGGCGGAGGCGTCATTGACCAGTCAGGCACTGGGGCCCTACTTCTCACGGGCAGCGTGACCGCGACGGGGGCGGGTGCGAAGACGCTGACAATCCAAGGCTCCAGCGCGGGGACCGGCGAGATTTACGGCAGCATTTGGAATAACAGCGTCACGAACACCACCGCAGTTCTCAAGCAGGGCACTGGGAAATGGACGATCTCTGGTGGGAACACCTACTCGGGCGGAACCACGCTCACCCAAGGGATCCTCGCACTGGGTGGTGCCAGAGCTCTTGGCACGGGCTCGCTAACAATCACCGGAGGCAGCCTCGACGCTGCTGCAGTTGTGACGCTCCCAGCCTTAGCAAACATCTGGGGTGGCAGCTTTACGTTCATAGGCTCTAACGCACTGGATATGAGTGCGGGTTCTGTCTCCTTGAGTGTAACACCGATCGTCACGGTCACCGGTGGCTCTATCACGGCGGGTAACATTTCGGATGGTAGTGCCGGTTACGGCATTTCAAAGGATGGTCCTGGAACGCTGATTCTGTCTGGTACCAACACCTATTCCGGTGCCACAACGGTCCTCGCGGGGACGCTCATCCTCAATGGACCGAATGCGCTGCCGGCAGGGTCCGCTTTAAGTATCGCCGTAGGGGCGACGGTGATTTTGCAAAATGGCGCCCCGATTCCCTCTCCGAGCGGCGGTGGAGTCCTCGCGGTGAGCGCTGGAGCCCCTGTGACCCTCGGAGCGGGCGATGCATCGGGTAATTCTTCTGCGATTTTCTCTGGCACTTCCACCCTGACCAAGGTGGGTACGGGAACAGTCACGTTGGTGAATACAAGCTCCTACACGGGGAAGACCTGGGTCCAGAACGGAGCGCTTTCGGTTGCGTCGGTGAATCTTCTCTCCGGCGCGTCCTACACCTGGTCGACCTTAGCGAGTGGCTTTAGCGGCGATTACGGGGGCGTAGCGGATCCCGCTGGGAATTTCTATGTTGTAGACGGCTACACGATCAAAAAGGTGACGCCGGCTGGGGCGGTCACGCTTTTTGCGGGTACGGCGGCGACCAGCGGAACAAGCGACGGCTTGGGGGCTGCGGCTCGATTTAATCTTCCCAAAGGGCTTGCCCTTGACAAGTCGGGGACTTTGTACGTCGCCGACACCGGAAACTACAGGATTCGTAAGATCACTCAGGACGGGATGGTCACCACGGTCGCCGGGAACGGGACGAACGCGAGCGTTGATGGATCGGGGACTTCGGCCAGTTTCAGCGATCCCTACCAACTCGCGGTGGACGCCAACGGCAAACTGTTTGTTGCGGACCGGGGAACAAATAAAATCCGGAAGGTGACTCCCGGGGGTGTGGTCACCACCTTTGCGGGGTCCGGCACCGCCGGCAGCGCGAACGGGATCGGGACTGCGGCGAGTTTCAACACATTTGACAGCCTCGCGTTCGATCCCGACGGCAACCTCTACGTCGCGGATCAAGTGAACAACACGATCCGGAAAATCACTCCAGACGCGGTGGTATCGACTTTCGCAGGGACCGGTGTCGCGGGAGGACAGGATGGGCCGAAGGAATCGGCCACATTCAAAAGTCCGTGGGGTGTGGCCTTTGATCCCTCTGGGAATCTGTATGTGACCGAACACGATGGGCATCGGGTACGCGTGATCCGCTCCAATGGCACGGTCAGCACGTTAGCTGGGAACGGGAGTGGGGGATTTGTCAATGGCTTGGGCACCGTCGCCACCTTCTTATATCCCGCTCAAATTTCTGTGGATACGGCGGGAAATATCTATGTCGCCGACAGCAACAACGGAGCCGTGCGTAAAGGGACGGCTGCAACGTACGGGATCGGCCTTGCGACGAGTTCGCTAGGGGCGCCCACAGATTTTGCGGCGGCGACGATTGATTTGGGCTCTTTGACGGCCACGGGTTCCTTGATTGTTAGCGGCTCGGCGCAGAGCTCTAATCGTCCCATCAACCTTGCGGGCACCACCGGAGGCGGCGTGCTGGACCAGTCGGGCACCGGCGCGCTGGTGTTCTCGGGCTCTGTTACCGCGACAGGGGCGGGTTCAAAGACCCTCACTCTCCGAGGTTCAAGCGCGGGCACGGGTGAAATATCCGGCGTGATCGCTGATAATACCACGACTAACAAAACCTCGCTTCTGAAGCAGGGCACCGGAAAGTGGATTCTTTCGGGTACCAACACGTACTCTGGTGGGACGACCCTCTCACAGGGAACGCTGGTGATTGGCAACGTAAACGCTCTGGGTACTGGGAGCCTGACCATCTCCGATGGCGCGACGCTTGACGCGAACAGCACTTTCACGCTCCCGGCCCTCGGTAAAGTTTTGGGCGGTAGTTTCACCTTCCAAGGCACCAACTCTCTGGATTTGAGCGCTGGCTCCACCTCCCTCACCGCGGATTCAACGGTGACGGTCGCTGCGGGTTCCCTCACCGTCGGAAATCTGGCCGGGGCGTTTGTGTTGGCAAAGGGCGGTTCGGGCACCTTGGTGCTCACGGGGACCAACAGTTTCGCGGGACCGCTCAACGTTCTCGCCGGCACGCTGGTCATCAATGGTGCTTCCGCGATTCCGGCTGGCGTCACGGTCAACGCTGCCGCGGGCGCGTCGGTGGTGGTGCAAAACGGCGCTGCGACGCCGATGATGACCGGACTTGGCTCGATCACTTACGGGCCCGGTGCGAATGCGCTCCTAGGTCTGGATAATTTCTCCGGCGACTCCAGCGCGGTTCTCTCTGGCTCCTCAACCCTGACCAAGGTGGGGACAGGGAACATCACGCTCACCGGCCTTTCCTCCCACTCAGGAAAAACGTCCATTTATTCGGGCGGTCTGACCGTAAACAGCCTGAACAGTCTCGCGGGAGGCTCTTTCAGCTGGAGTGTTTTCGCGGGTTCCCAAACGGTGACTGGGACTGCGAATGGGATCGGGTCGGCGGCCAGTTTCTCTCAACCTTATGGGCTCGCTTCGGATGCTTCTGGGAATCTTTACGTGGCGGATTATTCCGCTCACGCGATCCGTAAAATCACCAGCGCGGGCTCTGTGACCACGGTTGCGGGTGTGGCGAACTCAGCTGGGAACGTTGATGGCCCCAACAACGCTGCAAAGTTTAACGGGCCAGCGGCAATTGCTCTTGATCCGTCTGGCAACATTATTGTCGGGGACATTGGCAATAAACTGATCCGAAAAATTTCGATTTCTACGGGATCTGTGACGACGATTGCAGGTACGGGGGGCACTACGTTTAACAGTATTCGTGGTTTGTCTGTGGCTGCTTCGGGGAGCATCTATGTGTCCGACATAGGGCAGGCAAAATTATTCCAAATTTCAGCGTCTACAGGGAGCTTGAGTTCATTCGCGGATAATGTCTCCGCAACCCTGGCCTTCATCGAACCTGCGGGTTCAGTGTGGGATTCACGCGGCAACATGTATCTGGCAGAGCACATGTCGGCCCCAGCACGCATCCGTCGCTTCACCATCAGCGGTACTCTGGTTTCGGGTGGGACATATCTTTCCGGTCCTCTTTGGCCCGAGTACATCGCCATGAACGACGCTGGGTACGTCTACTACACGGACGCGGACAACGGCCATTCGGTTCGCCGCATCGCTCCAGACGGCACCATGCTGACCATCGGCGGCAATGCCGCATCGACTACCGTTGCGAGTACGATGGGCTACGCCAATGGCGTTGGCGGCAGCGCTCTCTTCAACGCGCCGCACGGCATTGCGCTTGATCCCGTGTCCGGTGCCTTATTCGTGGCTGAGGGCGGCAACCACGTGATTCGAAAGGGGACTCCTGTGAGTTTCTTAGGAAACAGTCTGGCCTCCAGTTCCTTGGGGGCGCCAACCGACCTGACTATGGCGACGATCGACATCGGTTCTCTCACGTCCACGGGGAGCCTGACGATCACGGGTTCCTCACAGTCGACCCAGCGTATTATCAATCTTGCTGGCACTACGGGCGGCGCGGTGTTGGACCAGTCCGGTACGGGTGCGTTGTTGTTTGCGGGCTCTGTTACCGCGACAGGGGCGGGTTCAAAGACGCTCACCCTTCAAGGATCGAGCGCAGGCACGGGTGAAATATCCGGCGTGATTTCTAACAACACCGCCACCAACAAAACCGCGCTCCTGAAGCAGGGCACCGGCCAGTGGATCCTTTCTGGTACCAACACGTATTCCGGTGGGACGACCCTCTCTCAGGGAACGCTGGTGATTGGCAACGTAAACGCTCTGGGTACCGGGAGCCTGACCATTTCCGATGGCGCGACGCTTGATGCAAAAAGCACTTTTACACTCCCGGCAATGGGCGAAGTCTGGGGCGGCAGCTTTACTTTCCTCGGTACCAGCTCGCTGGATTTGAGTGCGGGCTCCGTCGTAATGACCGTAGATTCCACCGTTACGGTGGCGGCGTCCACTCTGACTGTGGGGGCGGTTTCAGGCAACTTCGCCCTGAGCAAAGCCGGCAACGGCACCTTGATACTCTCCGGCACCAATACGTATTCCGGCTCCACCACGATTCTCGCGGGGACGCTCATTGTTAACGGGGCCAATGCACTTCCTGCGGGTTCCGCGGTGACGGTCTCGGCCGGGGCTACCGTGCTTCTACAAAACGGAGCGCCGACACCCACGGTGGTGGGCGCCGGTTCCCTCGTCTACGGGCCCGGTGCGAGCGCGGTGCTCGGAGCGAACGACTTTTCCGGTAATTCAAGCTTGGTGCTTTCCGGTTCCTCCTCGCTCACGAAAGTGGGTTCCGGTTCGATCGCCTTGACGGAAGCGAGCACGTTCAGCGGAAAGACCTGGATTCAGAGCGGCACGCTGTGGGTTGCTTCCCTGAATAAGGTGAGTGGCGGTATGGCGTCGAGCTCGTTGGGGGCTCCAACGACTGCATCGAACGGCACGATTGATCTGGGTAGCCTCAGCTCCACCGGAACGCTCATCACCGGGGGTAGTCTGTACGAGTCGTACCTCACTGGCACGCCGTACACGCTTTCAGCAAACGCGAGCAATCCATGGGTCCTCGCCAAGGATTTGGGCCAGAAATGGACATTTGAGGCTGACTACTTGATGAATTCTACCGGCGGAGTCACCACACTCTTCACCTACGGATGGTACACCGATGGCATCATGATTCGTGCTAAGAATGCCGATGCGATCTACGTCAAGTCCACATCTGCTGGCGCCTTTGATCTTTTCGGCGGTTCAACGACGGGCGGACAGTTTGTTCCAGTCAAAATCACCTTCGACAGCGGTACGATGAAAATCTACGCCGCTGGTGTTCTGATGAAAACAACTACCGGTGCTGGGGTGTTAAGTCCTGCCGACAAGACCATTCGATTGGGCGCAGCACCTCATAACGCGGGTGAAGGATTTGATGGGCAGGTCAAAAATATCCGAATCACCGTCGATGGTGTCGTGCCATCTACCACAACGGACCGGGTCATTAATCTGGCTGGCACAACGGGTGGCGGTGTTCTTGACCAGTCCGGAGCCGATTATCTGGTTTACACGGGCAGTGTGACCGCCACGGGCGCGGGCGCCAAAACACTCGTCTTGCAGGGCTCCAACACGGGCACCGGCCAGATCTCCGGCATCATCGCCAATAACAGCAGCACCAACACCACCGCGCTCCTCAAGCAGGGCACCGGCAAGTGGACGCTTTCGGGAGCGAATACCTATTCCGGCGGGACTACATTGGCGCAGGGGACGCTGGTTTTGGGTGGCTCAAGCGCGTTGGGAACTGGGAGCATCTCCATCAGTGCGGGAGCCACTCTGGACGCTTTGATGCCTTTGACTCTCCCCGCCTTGGGACAGATTTGGAATGGCAGCTTCACGTTCCTTGGCACCAGTTCGCTCGATTTGAGTGCGGGTTCCGTGGCGCTCACCGCAAGTTCTACGCTGACCGTCAGTGCCGGTTCGCTGTCAGTGGCCAATCTTTCGGGAGCTTACGATTTGAGCAAGGGTGGAGCCGGTACGCTCGTCCTTTCTGGCAACAACACCTATTCGGGAGCGACCACCGTATTGGCAGGGACGCTCATTATTGATGGGCCTAACGCGCTACCGGCGACTTCGACGCTCACTGCGGGCTCGGGATCCACCGTCATTCTTAGAAACGGAGCGCAGTCAGAGCTCATCAACGGCGCCGCTTCTTTTGTGTACAACGCCGGAAGTCCTCTGACCGTGGGCCGGAGTGACGCATCTGGGAACGCCAGTGTGGTGCTTTCTGGCTCCTCTTCGCTCACGAAGGTCGGCAGCGGCTCCATTACGCTTCTGAATTCCGGCAGCTTCACCGGCAAAACAACGATTCAGAGCGGAACTCTCTCCGTGAGCTCGCTCAACGGGTTCTCCGCGTCGGGTTATACGTGGTCGACGTTTGCCGGTGGCGCCACGCTGCAGGCGTACACCGATGCCACAGGTACTGCCGCCCGGTTCAGCGACCCAAACGGTATTTGCGTGGACGCCGCGGGTAATGTCTACGTTTCCGACTGTTCCTTTGGCGGCGGGCAGATGATTCGAAAGATCACGCCCGCAGGTGTGGTGACGACCTTTGCGGGGGCTTATGGCTCTGCTGGAACCACCAACTCCACCATCGCGTTAAATGCTCGGTTTAATGGTCCGGAGGGGTTGGTGATGGATTCCGCTGGCAATTTGTACGTGGCGGAATGGAACAACTGTGACATTCGCAAGATCACACCTTCCGGAGTGGTGACGACATTAGCTGGTAACCCAGGGGTTGCCGGTTCGGCGGATGGCACGGGAACAGCGGCGTCTTTCGGTAATATTTCAGGGATCACCATTGATCCGTCTGGGAACCTTTATGTGGCCGATCGCGCGAATCACACCATTCGAAAGGTCACGCCAGCAGGAGTGGTCACGACCATTGCTGGAGCAGTTGGACAGCTTGGGAGCACCAATGGTTCGGCCTCGGCAGCTCGCTTCAATTACCCTTGGGGAATTGCTTATGCCCCTAATGGGAATTTGTACATCACGGACCAAGGGGGCAATTTGATTCGGATGCTCACCCCTGACGGAATCGTTTCCACTGTCGCGGGAACTGGAGTCGCAGGCGGAGCAGATGGCGCGGGAAATGTTGCGACCTTTAGCGGGCCGATTGGGATTACAGCGGATCCTGATGGGAACTTGGTTGTGGTCGATGGGAATGGGCACACGATTCGTCGCATCACGGCTACGGGTGTGGTTTCAACCATCGGTGGCGCTTACAGCGCATCTGCGACCACGGACGGAGCGGGCACAGCGGCCCGTTTCAAAAGCCCTGAATACGCGACATTCGACCAGAATGGCGTCCTTTATGTTTCGGATCGCGCCAATTATACGGTACGCAAGGGTGTCCCGACTATCGCTACGAATCTGACGCAGAGCACCCTCGGTGCGCCTGTCGACGGAACCAGCGCCACGATTGGAATCGGCAGTCTCTCCTCGGCAGGCGTGTTGGTTTACTCGGGCACGGGAGAAACAACCAATCGCGCGATTGACCTTTCGGGAACCACGGGCGGCGCGGTGCTGGAGCAATCCGGAACGGGCTCGTTGAAGTTTGTTCGTTCGTTTACCGCTAGCGGCGCTGGCTCCAAGACGTTGGTGCTTCAAGGCTCGACGACTGGCACGGGGGAAATCGCCGGAGCCATCGTCAACAGTAGTTCGCTCAACACAACCGCCCTCTTTAAGCAAGGAACCGGCAAATGGACGCTCTCGGGCGCCAGCACCTACTCAGGCGGAACGACGCTCGCGCAGGGCACTCTCGTCCTCGGTAGTCCGGGCGCGCTTGGAACAGGCACGCTAACGATTTACTCGGGGGCGAACTTAGACGCTTCTCGTTCTCTCGTACTGCAGCCCCAACGCGAAGTCTGGAACGGGAACTTCACCTTCCTTGGCTCTAACTCCCTTGATCTGAGTGGTGGCTCTGTCTCCCTGACGTCCGATGCGACTGTCACAGTGAGTGCCGGATCGCTCACAGTGGGCAATCTTTCCGGCGCTTATGCTCTAGGCAAGGCCGGCCCCGGCACGCTCGTTCTCTCGGGTACTAACTCTTACACCGGAGCGACAACGGTTCTTGCGGGGACGCTGATTATCAACGGCCCGAACGCATTCCCGGCCGGTTCTGCGCTTTCAGCAGGATCTGGTTCGACTGTGTTGTTGCAAAACGGAGCGCCGATCCCATTCTCGAGCGGCGCGGGTACGCTCCTTTACCTGGCAGGCTCACCGGCTTCGGTGGGGGTTGGTGATGTGTCGGGCAGTTCTGCGGCTCTGCTCTCTGGCAGTTCCACGCTGACCAAGGTGGGCTCGGGCAGTGTCACACTGACAAGCTCGGGTTCTTACACAGGCAAGACCTCTGTTTGGAGCGGCGCTCTGAGCGTTTCAACGCTCAACAAAGTAACCGGCGGCACTGCTTTCAGTTCTCTCGGTGCCCCTACGACGGCGGCGAATGGCACCATTGATTTGGGCAGCCTCGCAGCATCGGGGACTTTGGTGGTTACCGGCTCGGCTCAGACCAGCGACCGCGTCATTAACCTTGGTGGGGGTCTACCCGTCACGACTTACCTTTCCGCTGACTTTACTGCCGCTCCTTCCGGCGCCTCGCTTTCTGGAAGCGCGTTCGTCTCGAATGGCGAATGTGTGCTAACGCCTGCGGTAAGCGGCACGATTGGCTATCTTCTCTTTAATTCGCTTCCGTTGAATCCAACGGTATTCACTGCCCAATTTGATTACCGTGTTGCTGACACAACCACTGGTGGTTATGGCGCGGATGGAACTAGCTTCAACTATGGTAATATTACCGCGGGTGGGGACGAAGGCGGGATGACCTCCACGAGCTTGGTGGTTTCGCTAATCGAATACGGCACGCAACGGGTAGAGGCGAAACTCAACGGCGCCTTGTTACAAACGGGCTACGTAAATCTGTTTGGAACGGCCTACCAGCGGGTGGTCGTGGACGTGAGTGCCTCGAGTCAGCTCACCGTGACCGTGGCCGGAGTCACCGTGATTAACGTGAGTTTACCCGCCTCGTACGCCTCAGCAGATAAGTCTGCGTGGAAATACGGTTTCGCCGCGCGCGCAGGCGGTCAAAACAACAAGCACAGCATCGACAATTTATCTGTGTTTGGCCCCGGTACAGGCTGGGCGGGTGGTCTTGCTGGCGGCGGGGTGCTCGATCAGTCTGGTTCAGGCGCCCTTCTGATGACGGGAGGAGTGACTGCGACATCCTTTGGCGCGAAGACTCTCACTTTGCAAGGGTCCACCAGCGGCACTGGGGAAATTTCCGGCGTGATCGTCGACAGCGGCAGCGGGGCAACATCGCTGACGAAGACAGGTACTGGCCTCTGGAAGCTCAGCGGCGCAAACACCTACTCGGGCGGAACACGAATTTCTCAGGGCACGCTCGTTCTGGGGAATGCCGCAGCGCTGGGCACGGGCAGTCTCACCATCTCTCCCGGCGCCACGCTGGATGTCGCTAGCGGCGTGACCTTCCCCACTTGGCCCGCAATCTGGAGTGGAAGCCTCACCTTCTTGGGATCTAGTGCTCTGAATATCAGTTCAGGGTCGGCCGCACTGAGCGCAAGCTCCACCGTCACTGTGCTCGCGGGGTCGCTCACCGTGGGGAACATCTCTGGCAGCGCCGACTTGTCCAAGGACGGTGCCGGCACGCTCATTATTTCTGGGACGAACACCTACACGGGCGCCACGACTTTGCTTGCTGGGACGCTCATCGTCGACGGTGCCAATGCGCTGCCTCTGGGCTCCGCTGTGTCTGCGGGAACCGGTTCCACAATCCTCCTGCGAAACGGCGCCTCAATTGCTTCTTACTCGGGCGCAGGCAACCTCGCCTATGCAGCGGGTTCACCTGCTGTGGTCGGAGCAGGCAATATCACCGGCAACATTGCGATTTCAATTAGCGGAACCTCGACGCTAACCAAGACCGGTACTGGCACGACGACGCTCACCTTCCTGAGTGCTTACACGGGGAAGACCTCGATTCAGGCGGGCGCTCTGAGCGTCTCAACGCTCAACAGAGTCACGGGCGGCACCGCTTCCAGCTCTCTTGGTGCTCCCACGACAGCGGCTAATGGGACGATTGATCTTGGTAGCCTGACCGCTACGGGAACGCTCTTAATCACCGGCTCAGCCCAAACCACTGATCGTGTGATCAATTTGGCTGGGACGACGGGTGGCGGCGTGATTGACCAGTCGGGCACCGGCGCCCTTGTCCTCACGGGCAGTGTGACGGCGACCGGCGCGGGTGCGAAGACGCTTACCTTGCAGGGATCCACCAGCGGTACTGGAGAAATATCGGGCGTGATCGCCAACAATAGCGGAACCAATACGACGGCGCTATTGAAGCAGGGGACCGGCAAATGGATCCTCTCAGGGACGAACACGTATTCCGGAGGCACCACGGTCTCTCAGGGAACGCTAAGGTTGGGCAGTGCGAGCGCGATCGGAACCGGCAGTCTCACTCTCAACGCCGGGGTTACGCTTGAAGTGGCTTCGCCTTTCATTCTGCCCTCTTCGACCAAAATCTGGAACGGCAACTTCAACGTCCTGACCAGCGGTTCACTCGATTTGACGGCCGGCAGTCTGGTTCTGCAGTCGAACTCCACGGTGACGGTTGCTGGCGCGGGGATGCCTACGGTAGGCGTGATTGCTTCGTATGCGTTCAACGGCGATGGCACGGATGCCTCCGCGAACGCTCAGCCTTTTACCTCCAGCACAGGCGTGACCTATGGAGTTGGATGGGATGGGACTGTGAGCGGGGCTGCAGCGTTTAACGGAAGTTCCAGCTTCCTGTATCGTTCCAGCTTGAGCCAGATACCAGGCTCTCAGATGACGATCTCTGCTTGGATCAAGACCTCAGGCGATGGCACCATTATGACTCTTGGGCGCTCAATCACAAACATGGACGGTCAGCAGGTCTTCATCGTCACAGGCGGGTCGTTGAAATACTGGGACTACAACAGTTCCAACTACGGATTCAACGGAGCCACTTCAACGCAAACCGTCACTTCCGGCTCTTGGCGGCACGTCGCCTTCGTCAAAAATGGGACGACTGGGACCTATTACGTGGACGGTCAGCAGGCAGGTACGGCCACTGGGATTGACGTCGCCCACATAGGGACCGATTTTTCCGTGGGCAAGGATTACCGCGACAACAACAATTTCTTCAATGGATCGATCGATGATTTCTGCCTGTATTCGCGGGCGCTGAGCGCACAGGAAATCGCAGTCCTCGCAGGGGTTTCGACGCCTTCCCTCAGTGTGGCAAACGTCTCAGGTGGCTATGGACTGGGCAAGGATGGTCCGGGAACGATGATTCTTTCCGGGACGAACACCTACACAGGCGCCACGACGGTTCTCGCTGGGACTCTGATTATCAACGGCGCTAATGCGTTCCCTGCCGGGTCCGCTTTGTCAGCCTCTGCTGGCGCGACGGTGTTACTGCAGAACGGGGCGCAGGTCGGCTCCTTCCTCGGCGCGGGCTCTCTCGTTTATGGCGCAGGGGTGGCGGTTTCGACGGGGGCTGGCGACGTGACTGGCAGTTCGAACATCCTGCTCTCAGGCTCCTCGAGTTTGACCAAGGTCGGCGTTGGCAGCATCACGCTTCTCAATTCTGGCTCCTTCACGGGCAAGACTTGGATTCAAAATGGTGCTCTGAGTGTTTCAACCTTAAACAAGGTCGTCGGCGGTACGATTTCGAGTTCTTTGGGGGCTCCGACAACAGCCGCAAATGGCACCATCGATCTCGGTAGCCTCACCGCCACGGGAACGCTGCTGGTGACAGGATCAGCCCAGACCACCGATCGTGTGATTAATCTCGCCGGCACGACGGGTGGCGGCGTAATTGACCAATCAGGCTCTGGTGCGCTTGTGTTCTCGAGTACGTTAACCGCGACCGGCGCAGGTTCGAAGACGCTGACGCTACAGGGTTCCACAGCCGGCACAGGGCAACTTTCCGGAGCGATCGTGGACAACAGTGCGTCGAATAGGACATCGCTTTTCAAGAAGGGCACCGGAACGTGGACCCTCGCGGCCGCCAGCACCTACTCGGGTGGCACAACTCTGGCACAGGGGACCCTAGTCTTGGGCAATGCCAGTGCGCTCGGGACGGGTTCCGTAACGTTCAGCGGAGGTTATCTTGATAACGGCTCGCCCCTCACGATTCTGGGGAGTCCGGCGCTCACTTGGAGTGGCGACTTCGGCTTCCAGGGTTCCAGTAATCTCAGCTTCGGGCCGAGCAACATCACGATGATTGGTGACCGCACCCTCACGGTGAACGGCGCGACGCTTCAGTTTGACGGCTCCATCACCGGCGGCGGTGCTTTGACCAAGGCGGGTGCTGGTACTCTGGTTCTGGCGGGTTCGAACAACCTCTCCTCGGTCAACCTCACTGGTGGGACGCTGCAGCTCAATTCTGGAAACGCCGCGGGCTCCGGCACAATTTCCACAGGGACGGGCTCATCTGTGATCCTGAGCTCTGTTGATGGCCTGCCCGACGGCCTCACCCACCGCTGGTCCTTTAATGAAATCGCCGGTACCTCTCTGGCAGATTCGGTGGGCTCCGCAAATGGGGCTATTGTCACGCCTAACGGCTACTCTTCCAGTGCAACGCTGAGTTCAGGAACCATTACTTTAAACGGCGCCACTCGCCTGGGCGCAAGCTACGTCAAGCTTCCCGCAGGGATGCTGAGCGGCCTGACTTCAATGACTTTAGAAATCTGGAGTTCGATCAACGCGACCGCGCCTTGGCCTTACGTTTTTGCCTTCAATGATATCGAGGATTTCAACGCAGGAATCGAGAAGACTCTCTTTGTGAATCCGCTGTCGGCAGGATCCAACACTCAGGGCCAATTGAGCGCCAGAGCGTTGGGCTCTTCTTATAACGGGTCCTACACCGCGAGTACGGTGTATGGTCAAGTGTATCACTATGCAATCGTCTGGGATGCCGCAAACTCCCAATTGCTCCTTTACCGGGACGGAACGCTGCTTTCTGCGCTGTCTGTGGCGGGGCACACGCTGTCGGATATTTCCAGCAACGTCTTCTACCTCGGGCGCTCCCCGTACGCATGGGATGGCTCCGCTAACCAGTCGTTCCGTGAGGTGCGCATGTATAACCGCGCCCTTTCCGCTGCCGAAATTGCCGCGAGCACGGCTGCTGGTTCGGAGAATGTGTTAACAGTTCCCACAAATCCGACCTTCCTCAATTCAATCACTGGTTCGGGCTCCGTGCGCAAGGTGCGCAGCACGACTGCGTATCTAACGGGCTCCAACTCTTACTCTGGGGGAACCACCGTTTCAGAGGGCAGTTTGGTCCTGCTGTCCGGTAATGCGCTGGGCACTGGAACGCTTTCCATCGCTGGCGGTGCGTCCGTGGTTCTTAACAATCCGACCGACGGAATCTTCGCCTTCCCCATTATCGGTGCAGGCCAAATTCTCTCTTCCGGCTCTGCAACTCTGACTTTATCCGGCGCCAACTCGTTCTCGGGAGGCGTTAAGCTCTCTTCCGGTACCCTGAAACTAGCCAATGCGACTGCACTCGGCACGGGCACTTTCTCCATCACCGGTGGCGCCCTTGCTGCGGACAGCGATGTGGAGCTCACGTCCAACAACCCGATCCTATTGGGCGGCAGCCTCGCCTATCAGGGTTCCGCAAGCCTTTCCCTTGGTAAAGGCGCGATCACCCTGTCGGTTGCTCCTAATATCAATGTCGCGTCCGGCTCTCTGAAAATCGGCGGCAATCTCACTGGCACCTACCCGTTGACGAAATCCGGCGCGGGAACGCTCATCCTCGCCGGTACTAACACCTACACCGGAGCGACGACAGTCTACGCTGGAACGCTCGTCTTCATCGGGGCGAACTCGATGCCGAGCGCCTCGACCATCACCACCGTCGGCACTGGAGTCATCCGTCTTCAGGGCGGTGCGAAGGCGACCAATTTCATGGGTTCCTCCAATCTCTCTCTCGCTTCAGACGCGGATTCAACCATCGGCAACGGCTCTGTGACGACCGGCACGTTGTCGGGTATCCTCACGGGCGACGGCGGGCTCACCAAGGCAGGAGCAGGTGCCATCACCCTTTCCGGTGCCAACTCCTTCACGGGCAAGACGGTCATTTCCAGCGGCACGCTGCTCGTCAATTCGCTGAACAGCGTCCTCAACGGTTTGACCACCAGTAATCTCGGTGCACCGATGACTGCCGCGAATGGCACGATCGACCTCGGTAACCTCTCCAGTACCGCCACCCTCACTATCGGCGGCGCCGGGTTCACAACGGATCGTATTCTCAACCTCGCCGGCACCACGGGTGGAGGCCAGATCAACCTCATCGGAACCGGTACCGTCAAGTTTACGAGCGACCTTACAGCAACCGGCGCCGGATCTAAGACGCTCACACTGCTCGGTTCCTCCACTGCGGTGGGCGAAATCGCAGGAGCCATCGTGGATAACAGCGCCACGAACAAGACCGCACTCGCGAAGCAGGGGACTGGCACTTGGATTCTTTCCGGTGCGAATTCCTACACGGGTGGCACGACTGTCTCTGGCGGCAGTTTGTGGGTCGGTGCCAGCGGAGCCCTTGGCAGCGGTGCTCTGACCCTATTCAACGGGGCTTGCTTGAATTTTGCACCCGGTTCGGACGGGGTGTATGAGAATGCGATTAGCGGTTTTGGGACGGTGCTTGTCTCCGGTTCCGGGGTGGTTTCACTGTCCGGCGCGCTGACATATGAGGGAGACACTGTGGTCAGCGGAGGCACCCTCCGGTTGGCGGCTGCGAACGGCACGGCTCCGGTGTCCTTGTTGCCAAGCTTTACGGATGTCAGATTGGACATGGGAGCTGCTCTGGATATCAACGGGAGTACGCAAACCGTCAATTCGCTCTCCGACTCGCTCTACGGCGGCGGCGGCGTAGTGCTCAACACGAACAGCCTCACCGCAGCGACGCTGGTATTGAACCCGGCGTGGGGCTGGTCTTCCTTCAGTGGTTCGATCTCTGGTGGCGGTACGATCAATCTTTCCAAGACCGGTTTCGGCACCGTCTCGCTCTCCGGCGTTAACACTTACACTGGAACCACGACGGTTCTTGCTGGGATGCTCATTTTTGACGGAGCAAACTCACTGCCGGCGGGCTCCGCGCTCACGGTAGCTGAGGGCGCGACGGTGATTCTGCAGAATGGGGCGCAACCTCAGTCCTTCGACGGTGCGGGCTTGTTGGTTTACGGGGTAGGTTCACCTGCTATCCCCGCTGTGGTGGGTGGCGACGATGCGACCGGCAACTTCGGGATCGTCCTCTCTGGTAGTTCCTCGCTGACCAAAGTCGGCTCGGGGAACGTTACCATTAGGGGTGAGGGTTCTTACACGGGCAAGTCTTCGGTTTGGAATGGCGCACTGACCATTTCGACTTTGAACAGTGTGATGGGCGGCAATCCCTTTAGTTCGCTGGGCGCGCCGAATACCGCAGCGAATGGGACCATTGACCTTGGGAGCCTTTCTGCTTCGGGTTCGCTGATTATTACCGGCCCGTCTCAGACCACCGACCGCGTGATCAACCTCGCGGGCGGCCAACCGGTAGCCACCTACATTTCCGCCGACTTCTCGACGCCTCCTGCCGGCGCTTTCGTTTATGGCTCTGCCAACGTTTCAAATGGGGAATGTGTGTTAACCCCTGCGCAAAACGGTACTGTAGGGTACTTATTATTCGATGTATTGGCCTCCAATCCAACAACGTTTACTGCCCAGTTTGATTACCGCGTCGCAGATGGAAATGGAGCCGACGGTACGAGTTTCAACTATGGTTTAATCGATGGTCCCGGCGGAACCGAATGGGGAATGACGAACACGGGCCTAGTGGTTTCCTTAGTGGAATACGGAGAACAAAGAGTGTCCGTATCGTTAAACGGGAACATGTTGCAAACCGCCAATGTGACTCTGATCGGTAATGAGTACAAGAAGGTCGTCATTAACATTGATGACGCTAACCAGCTTTCCCTTTCAGTAGGTGGCGTGGTTCTCATGAGTAATGTCGATTTGGGTTCCGCCTACGGCACGACGGACAAGTCCGCTTGGCAATTTGGCTTCGCCAGTCGCTGCGGCGGTCTCTGCAACAAACATAGCATCGACAATTTTTCCGTATTCTCGATCTCCAACTCTGAATGGGCTGGCAGTCTCGCTGGTGGCGGTGTGCTTGATCAATCTGGCTGGGGTACTCTCGTGTTCACAGGCGGAGTCACCTCGACCGGCGCGGGCTTCAAGACGTTGACTTTGCAAGGTTCTACCGCCGGATCCGCTCAAATCACCGGGTCCATCGCCGACAATGGCAACTTGGCGAAAACCGCGATCTTCAAGCAAGGGACAGGCACTTGGACGCTCTCTGGCGCGAACACTTATTCCGGCGGCACCACCCTTTCGGAAGGCATCTTGAACCTCGGAAGCCCCTCCGCCCTCGGCTCTGGTACGCTCACTATCCTCGGCGGCAACTTGGGCAACGCTTATCCCGGCGCGTTGACCTTGTCGGGTTCCTTGAACCAAATCTGGTCCGGCAACTTTGCGGTGAATGGAGCCTTCGCTCTCAATACTGGAGTCGGTCCTGTATCCATCCCCAACGCGCTGACGGTGACGGTCGACGTGCCGCTCTTCGAAGTGGACGGGATTGTGTCGGGTTCGGCCACTCTGACCAAGGCTGGCAATGGCACGTTGCTTCTCGCAGGGCAAAATACGTTGACCGGAAACCTCAATGTGATTGGCGGTACCTTGCTGGTGAACTCGCCAGCAGGAGCCGGTCAGGGCCCTGTGACCGTCTTCAATGGCGCGTCCCTCAGTGTTGGTGCAGCGCCTCTGAATCCGCAGGGTCTCACCCATCGCTGGTCCTTTAACGAAGCCGCCGGTGGCGTGTTCAGGGACTCGGTTGGAACTGCTGATGGCTTCATCTTTACTCCCTGGGGTATCCCCAACGCGTTTGTGTCGGGAGGCTCCCTCAAAATGCTGGGCGGATCCGACTTCATGGCGAGTTACGCCAAGATGCCTTCTGGCTTATTGTCAGGACTGACGGACCTTACGGTTGAAGTCTGGGCTTCGCTGGATCAGTTGAGTTATTACCCCAGGATTTTCGAGTTTGGAGATGGCTTCAACACCGGCACTGAGTTGTTGACCGAGTTTGCAATGGGTGAGAACACCAGTTATCCATTCATGGCGCTTGAGCCCTTCAGTGGCATCGTGACGCCTCCAAGCGGCGTCGCCCCTCTAGATTTGGGCCGGGTGTACCACTGGGTCTTTGTCTGGGATTCGGCTAGTTCTACGGCCTCTTTTTACAGAGATGGCGCACTGCTTTGCTCCACTTCGATTGCGGGGCGCACTCTCGCTGAGCGGTCTTCCAACGTGTTCTGGCTGGGCAAGTCTCATTATCCAAACAGTACGAACACTAGCGCAACCTACGCTGAAGTACGCTTGTGGAATCGGGCGCTTTCTCCAATCGAAGTCTCTAACAACACGACTTTAGGGGCGAACGTCCTTCCCGCTATTTCAGGGAACAATTCATCTGGCGACTTCACTTTCTCCACTCCGGTATCCGGCGGCGGTTCCTTGCAAAAAGTCGGGCCGAACACCGTCACGCTTTCCGGACCTAACAATTACACTGGCCCCACCACCGTTCTGGAGGGGACGCTCATCATTGATGGGCCAACTGCGCTGCCGGCTGGGTCGGCGTTGACGGTGGCTTCTGGCGCCATGGTAGTTCTGCAAAACGGAGCGAGTTTAGTAAATTACGTCGGCGCGGGAGCCCTCTCCTATTCCGGTAATATCACCCTCGGGGCAGATGACATTTCGCGCAGCACCGGACTGCTCCTCACCGGGTCTTCCACGTTGACGAAGGTCGGCAACGGCGCCCTGACATTGACTGGCGCAAGCACCTACACGGGCAAGACGTCCATCCAAAGTGGTGCGTTGGGAGTGACCTCGTTGAACTCGATTGTGAGCAGCGGTAGTTACACATGGTCGACTCTCGCGGGAATAGCTGGAGAATGGGGCTATTCGGACGGGACTGGCAGTGGCGCACGGTTCAACTGGCCGTCTGGCGTGGCGGTGGATGGTGCGGGGAATGTGTACGTGGCAGATAGTTCCAACCACGTGATTCGAAAGATCACGAACAGCGGCGAGGTGAGCACGTTTGCCGGAATGCGGGTGTCGGATGCGTGGGGAGAACCGGTAGGCGGCTACTCGGACGGCATCGCCAGCGCTGCGCGGTTTAGCTGGCCGTCCGGCGTGGCGGTGGATGGTTTGGGGAACTTGTACGTGGCAGACAGAGGCAATCATGTAATTCGCAAAATTTCAAGCAACGGCGAGGTAAGCACGTTTGCTGGTGCCTCTGGGCAAATGGGCTACGCAGATGGGATTGGAAGTGCGGCGCGGTTTAATAGCCCCGGCAGCGTGGCTCTGGACGGCGCTGGTAATCTGTACGTGGCGGATGTGTACAACCGAGTGATTCGAAAGATCACGAGTAACGGCGAGGTGAGCACTTTGGCTGGGGCCCCTGGTCAAGACGGCTATGCGGATGGGACTGGTAGCAACGCGCGGTTCGCTGAACCCAAAGGCGTGGCGGTGGATGGCTTTGGGAATGTTTATGTGGCTGACACCAACAACTGCGTCATTCGAAAGATCACGAGTAGCGGCGGGGTGAGCACTCTGGCTGGCGCCCGTGGGTTATCGGGCTATGCAGATGGCACTGGTGGCAACGCGCGCTTCAGTTGGCCGTCTGGCGTGGCTGTGGATGGCGCGGGGAACGTGTACGTCACAGATATGTACAACCAAGTGATCCGAAAAGTCACAAGTAGTGGCGAGGTGAGCACTTTAGCAGGGAGCGTTTACCAAGCGGGCTACGCTGATGGTGGCGGCATTAACGCGCGGTTTAATTCGCCCGATGGCGTGGCGGTGGATGGCTCGGGGAATTTATACGTGGCAGATTCAGCTAATCAACTGATTCGTAAAGGCGTTCCGGCTCGTCCTACCCCTCTCACCTCCGCCAGTTCTCTCGGAGCACCAACCGATCCGGCTAATGCCACAATCGACCTTGGCTCGCTTTCTTCGTCTGCTGCGCTTGTGTACTACGGCACCGGCGAAAGCACATCGCGCACGCTCAATCTCGCAGGCACCACTGGCGGCGCGTTGCTCGATCAATCGGGTGGTGGCTTCTTGCGGTTCACTGGTCCAGTGATCGCGACGGGCGAAGGCTCCAAGACGCTCGTGCTCCAAGGCTCGACCTTCGGCTCAGGCGAATTGGCCGGCGTCATTAACGACAACAGCCCGACGAACACGACGTCGCTCTTCAAGCAGGGGACAGGCACTTGGACGCTATCCGGCGCCAACACGTATTCCGGCGGGACGACTCTGGCGCAGGGGGCCTTGATTC
>Ga0114967_10000139_pt1 | contig 59537 bp, 61 predicted proteins | sample M_130628_MF_Meta_FD_92639 | JGI IMG/M metagenome (GOLD analysis project Ga0114967, IMG submission 92639) | Freshwater microbial communities from Lake Montjoie, Canada to study carbon cycling - M_130628_MF_MetaG | ecosystem: Environmental > Aquatic > Freshwater > Lake | place: Lake Montjoie... | reverse complement strand
TGCTCCGCGGCGAGCCATATCTCGCCAGCCTCTTCAATTATTTTTTTACCGATCGCATGTACACCAGCGTCCAATTCAGCCACGGTCTTCGAACCCTCTGGGCGGTCAATCGCAATTTGATTTAATTCCGCCCAGAGATTTTCGAAGCTTTTCATCTCTCTATTTTACTAGAGCGTTACCTGCTCTCGCTTGGATATTTTGAGCCACGATATGAATCCCCAGAGCACGAATGGTAGATAAATGGCGTATAAAGTCCCAGTTGGGTAGTAACCATTTTTAAATGCAAATGGCACACCTACTAAATCAACTGCAACCCAGACCAGCCAAAACTCTACATACCCGCGACTCATGCCAAATGTCGCAAGAGCAGTGCCAGTAAAAATCCAGGTATCAACTAAGAGCCACGTACCGCTTTCGCCGAGCGCCTTGAAAATTTGATAAGCAATCAGGTAGAAGAAGACAACTCCAGGAATCAAGATGGTTCTCTCCTTCGTTGTACTCCATCGCGGCTGAACTGCTGGTTTTTGAGAACCGCCTTGATTTCGGGTTGCGTTCCATTTAACCCAACCATAAACGCTGACCACAATCAGGAGCAGGTTTCTACCAGCTTGACCATAAAAATTTGCATGCTCTTTATTGTCACCGAAAGAAAATACTGCGCCGAGGAAAACAGTGAAAAGCAGCGCATCCCCAATTATTCCTACTGGCCAAGCGCTGATTTTTCGTCGCATACCGAGAACTGCGCTAGTTAGCCCAAGTGTGCCACCAATAATTTCGCGCCAAGCAATAGATTTAGATCCAAAATGAATTTGGGCTTCAAACAACCATTTCAACATCGACATACTTGCTCCCTTATATAAGCCGAGGGAGAGCAAACCGAACTTATGACTAAAAATAAATAGCCAAAAGCTCCGCGTTTTCCTTTATCCAGACTTTAACTGTCGGTCTCGGAATTTCACCAAGTCAACCGATCTATGGTTTAGATCGGGTCGCGGACTTTAACCGCCGGTTCGGATTTACACCGACCCCCGGAAACGTGTGGCAAAAGTATCGCAGTTCTAAGATAAAAACGCATCTTGAGCTAGTTGCCGTAACTTGGTAACCATTTGCGCAGGCTCATTAGACTTATAGATCGCGCTACCGGCAACAAAAGTGTCTGCGCCAGCTGCGCTGGCTAATGCGATTGTTTCCGTTGAGATTCCACCATCGACTTGTAGCCAGATATCGGTAAAACTATTGCTACGTAACCAATTTCTAGCAAGCTCAACTTTGGGCATCATTTCGCGCATGAAACTCTGACCGCCAAAACCCGGTTCAACTGTCATAACTAATATCATGTCGATCAAATTTAGGTAAGGTTTCAATACTTCGAGCGAAGTTCCAGGCTTGATCGCTAAGCCGGCCCTAGTACCGGTTTCTTTTATTGCAGTTAAAGTTTTTGCAACGTTCTCGGTCGCTTCGTAATGGATGGTTACGCTGAATGCTTTAGTGGTCGCATATCTTGGACCCGCAATATCGGCTTTTTCAACCATCAAATGTACATCTATAGGTAATTTGCTGCTTTCAATAATTTCTGCCGATGCATCGAAATCAAAAGTGAAATTTGGTACAAAAATGTTATCCATTACATCTAAGTGAATTAGGTCAGCTGTTGTTGCCACTCGCGCAATCTCATTTGGAAGATCGTCAAAATTCGCATTGAGGATACTCGGACATATCCGAATCATAAATTTTTCACCTTGCTTTCCTTCCGCTGCAGCAGCGCAAGAAACATAGCATCCGTTCCATGCGTGTGGGTCCATAGCTGGAACATGCCATCAGCTTGGATAGCAGAGGCATATTTGCCAGTCGCGATTCCGGTTGGAATTGTGGCAAGTTCAAAATCTCGGTGAGTGCGCAGAAATTCTTTAACTTGAAATCTGGTTTCATTCAAATGCGGCGAGCACGTTACGTATGCAATCAAACCGTTATCGAGTAAAATCTCACTGGCGCTATGTAGTAATTCTTTTTGCAGTTGCATCAAAGATTTCAAATCGTTAATAGAACGACGCCACCGAGTTTCTGGGCGCCGGCGCAACGCTCCTAAACCGGTGCAAGGTGCATCTATCAAGATCCGATCAAACGCATTTTCCGGTTTAGCAAAACCATTACTGGCTAACTCTCGACCATCAAAGGAAACCACTTCGCCATTTTTAATAACTTGACGAACTAGATCTGCCCGAACTTCGGATATTTCATTTGCCAGGAAATAATCATCGCGGGTGGAGATAAGGGCAGTTAATAACGCGCTCTTACCGCCCGGTCCTGCACACATATCTAGCCATCGTAATTTCTTGGTAATGCCCGCTGCTGTGGCATGAAATATTTCAGTCACCAATTGGGAACCATAATCTTGAACGCCGGCTTTCCGCGACTTTATCTCCGATAACGATCCAGGATTTCCCGCAAAATTCGCGGCGTACTTGGCCTCTGGAACTGCGACCGCGCCACTGGCAACTAATTCAGAGACCGATGAAAAATTTGGCCAAGCAACCAAAGTTGGTTGGGCTGGAACATTATTTGCTGCAAGTAGCTCTGCAACCTTTTCATAATCTTTTAAATGATCTAAGTAGGCGGAAATAATCCAATCTGGGTGCGAAAATTCGTTTGCTAAATAAGTATTTTTATCGGTTTGATTAGCTAAATCTAATGAAACTGCATCCTGCGGAATCAAATTGGTCATATTGCGCAACACCGCATTCACAAAGGAACCGCTCGACTCCCCCGCTACTTTGCGGGCAAGTTCTACAGTTGCGGAAACGGCTGCATGGTCCGGGATTCGCATTTCATAAATTTGGTGGACGCCAAGCCTTAAGCAGAGCAATACCTTTGGATCAATCTGCGCCAATGTTCTTGCAGAACTTTTAGCTATTCTAAAATCGTGTTTGCCTTGCATTCGTAAGGTGCCGTAGACCAGTTCAGTTACAAAGGATCGATCTCGGGGATCCAATTCGCTCTTTTCTAACCGTCTCGGCAGTAATAAATTGCTATATCCACCTTCAAAGGTAACTTCATAGAGCGTTTCATAGGCCATTAGGCGGGGCAAATCTGGGTTTGGTTTTGTGAAATTACGGCCAGGCGTTTTATTCACAGATACTTCCAATTTCTATGCGGGCGCCGCGAAACCACTCCGCACCGCTCATTAAACGTTTACCTTCAGGAGTAACCTCCGCTAATTCCATCGCGCCATCAGAAGTGCCAATCACAATTGCGTTACCTATTTTGCTAAGTTCGCCCGCTCTATATTCTCCGTTGATGATCCGAGCGCTATTAATAACTAATCGAACCCCGCCAACTCTGGTCCAAGCACCGGGCTTACTAACCATCGCGCGAATATGAGAATCAACTTCTCTGCAGGTTGAAGACCAGTTAATCGCTGCATCTATTTTGGAAATTTTAGGCGCTATCGAACCCGCCAAAATCTGTTTAACCGGAGCGATATTACTTAGAATCGAATCAATCGCCGTTAAAACAGCGGCGCTTCCCAGTACTGAAAGTTCGGTAAGCAATGAGTCGGTGGTGGCAGATTCAGAAATTTTCAATTCTCTTATTGCATAGATTGGACCGGTATCCATCCCTTTATCTAGCTGGAAAACCGTTACTCCGGTTGTGTTATCGCCAGATTTAAGAGCCCATTGCACTGGCGCAGCGCCGCGCCACTTTGGTAAAAGTGAAAAATGTAGATTCAACCAACCATATTTAACTTGCGATAACAATTGTTCTGGGATCAATTTTCCGTAAGCAATTGTAATAATTAAATCGGGGTCCATCTCTGCTACCAGAGCGGTCATCTCAGCAAAATCAATGGGCTTAGCTACATTGCGGCCAGTATCGCTCGCCCACTTCGCGAACTCATTTGGTGTTAAAACTCGACCTCTGCCAGCAGGTGCGTCCGGCGTAGTGATGAAACCAATTAATTCGTGCTCGCTATTTTCAATTGCTTCGATTGTAGGTAAGGAAACTCGAGATGAAGATGCAATCGCAATTCGCAATGTAATTACAGCCCTAAGCCATTAGTCTGGTGTGGCGAAACTTTGAATTGCGGTGATATACCGCGCTCAGAAGCGGAGATAAACCATTCACTTTCGCGGATCTCTTTCATTGCTTGTTTTCTTAAATCTTTAGATAAACGATCAATAAATAGAATCCCATCTAAATGATCAGTTTCATGTTGGAGCGCTCGGGCTAGCAATTCACTACCCGCTACAACGATAGGTTCACCGTGCATATTGAAACCTTTGGCAACTGCGCGGAGCGATCTTGGAGTTTGATAATTCAATTCCGGAAAAGATAGACAGCCTTCCTCACCATCTTGCATTTCGTCACTTAAATCTAGGGATGGATTGATTAAATGACCAAATACATCGTCCACATGCCAAACGAAAACCCGTAATGGGACTCCGATCTGTGGTGCCGCTAGACCAGCTCCGGGGGCTTCGAGCATGGTTTCGGTTAAATCCGCAACTAAATTGCGTAGTTCTTTATCAAAATCTAAAACGGCGCTTGCTGGGGTCGCAAGAATTGGATCACCAAATAAACGGATCGGTTGCAGCGCCATGTGCGAAGTCTATCTGGTATCAAATCGTAAACGGGTCAACTTGAACGCGTAGCGCAGACATTGCTCTAGCGCTTCGGTAACGCTTCAAATCATAAACAATCTCGCCTAACTTTGCACTGTCAGCAATTGAAACTTTTAGGATAATTTTACTCTCGATTTTATCGATTTGAGTTGGCCCCAATACTTCACATTGAATTGATTCTTCGCGACGGAATTGCTCCGCGATCAAATTAATTTCTTTGCTAGCGCTTTGTATCTCAATAAACCTTGCGTAGGGAGGAAATGATAAATCCTTTCGATTTTCTAACTCAGTTCGACTAGATTTCAATGGGATTGGTTGTAGCAACGCTTGCACTTCCGGATGAGTATCTGGTAACGAAAGATAAACTTGACCATCTGATCGGAGCAGGGTTAGAGCGTTCAACCAACGGTAACGAGCTTCTTCTTCGCTACGCAAAAACGGACGGTTGAATATCGATCTACCATCTAGTAAAACTATTGCAGCATAACCATCTTCACAGGCTGGTTCACAACCGGGTGTTGAAATCACTATTGCGGGTTCATTGCCAATTCTAAATTTTGCTAATTTCGCATTTGATGAGGTTATTGAAATTTTTGGGAAAGCCTTACCAAATTCTTCGAGGTGGCGTTCATCGCCTTTCTGAAATCGATAGAATTTTGCCGAGTTACACCAATTACAGTTCCATTCCGGATACCTTGTTGCGCAAAGCACACACTCCGGAGAGCTAAGAGCCTTGCCCAATAACAGCTTGCCGCCGCATTTACATAACGCTTGATTCTTGCACTGGTCACAAATTGCAGCATTGAAATATCCGCGCTCGGCAACCACAATCAAAACTGGCCCCCGCTCTAATCCATGTCGAATTACTGAGAAAACATTCTTTCGGGTGCGCTCTTGATTTTCGGAAATAACCAACCATTTTCGCTCCCGGATAAAGTCACTCGTGGGAGTGAAAAATGCTAACCATTTAGTTTCTACCAATCGGAGTAGCTCAAGCGACGGTGATGTATCTAAGAACCAAAGCGATATTTTCTCGTTATTAGATCGGAGCAGCGCTAAATCGCGGGTATTTGTGTATGGCGATCTGCGCTCAAAATTTGAAGGATCCGATTCATTCAAAATAATTATGCTCTGCAAATTAGGTATTGGCGCAAAAATTGCAGATCTATTGCCAATAACTAACTGATATTCACCCTGCAAGATTTGTAAGAAAGCTAAATATCGAGCGCTCTTATCTAACGAAGAATCGAAGCGCAAAAAATCCAATTGGCCGTGTTCTGATAATTTTTCTACTAATCGAACGGTATCTTTGACATCAGGAACAATAACTAATACCGGGCCAAGCGCTAATTTTCGCAAAATCATTTCAAGCAAGAGATTGAAATTATCGACTGCGGTTGGCGCTAAAATTGCTCCACTTTTTTTACTCGCTATTGCAGAGATCTTGGAACCATATATTGCTTCCAATAAACCACTACTTGGATTAGTAACCGATTTGGAGCTGCTAGCATTTTTGGGAAGCGTTAGCAACATTTTCTCGGAGCTTGCCACTCTTGGTGGAATCGCAAATCGAATCAATTCATTAGGATTGGTGCAGTACCTAGTGGCAGCATTTTGTATTAGCGCCCAAATATTTGGTTGTAATAACGCACGGCTAGAAATTATCGAAACAATGGCCTTAAGCGCGATATCGCTAGTGGTACGAGCACGGATATTTACCACATAACCAGTGGTAAGAGTTTTTCCGAATGGAACTTTAACGAATGCACCAATTTCGCAAATTTCATGATCCAAATCCGTTAACGCATAGGTATAGAGACCATCGAGATGTATGACTGGAGTATCTACAACAACATCAGCTACATAGGAACTATCAACTGTAGCTTCGTAGCTACTTTTAGCCCGTTGCGAGATAAGGCGAAGTGGTCGCAATTGCGCCACGAGAAACTATCCTTTAATCTGAGATTGCAACGCAGCTACGCGATCAGCTTTCTCCCAAGTAAAGTTTGGAAGTTCCCGACCGAAATGTCCGTATGCCGCAGTTTCTAAATAAATCGGGCGCAATAATTGCAAATCACGAATGATTGCAGCTGGGCGCAAATCAAAGACCGCTAAAACTGCATCAGATATTTGATTAACTGGAACTTTTTCAGTTCCAAAAGTTTCGACAAATAAACCCACCGGTTGCGCTTTACCAATTGCGTAAGCGACTTGTACTTCGCAGCGAGTAGCCAATCCAGCCGCCACGACGTTTTTCGCTACCCAACGCATCGCATACGCCGCAGAGCGATCTACTTTTGAAGGATCTTTTCCGCTAAATGCGCCACCGCCATGTCGGGCCATGCCACCGTAGGTATCCACAATAATTTTTCGACCGGTTAAGCCAGCATCTCCCATGGGTCCGCCGGTTACAAAACGCCCAGTTGGGTTGATCAGAATTCGCAAATCCTTGAAAGGTAGGTTAATTTCTTTTAGAACTGGATCAATTACTTTAGCTTTTACTTCCGGTGCTAGTTGTTTCTCTATATCGATATTAGCAGCATGTTGACTTGAAATAACCACGGTATTTAACGAGATCGGCTTGTCGCCATCGTATTCGATAGTTACTTGAGTCTTACCATCGGGGCGAAGATAAGCGAGCTCGCCAGATTTACGCACGGCCGTTAATTTCTCAGCTAATTTGTGCGCTAACCAAATCGGGAGCGGCATCAACTCTGGAGTATCGGTAGTGGCGTATCCAAACATTAAACCTTGATCGCCTGCACCTTGTAAATCTAAAGGATCAACCGATTGCGAAACGCGCTCTTCAAATGCATGATCTACACCGGCTGCGATATCCCCTGATTGTTGACCAATCGAGATTGATACGCCACAAGAATTACCATCGAATCCTTTATCGGAAGAGTCGTATCCAATTCCCAATACTGTATCTCGCACCAACCCCATAACATCGGCATAGCCATTGGTTGTAACTTCACCAGCAACATGTACTTGTCCAGTTGTTAGTAAAGTTTCTACTGCTACCCGAGAATTTTTGTCTTGGCTTAATAATGAATCCAGAATTGCATCTGAAATTTGATCCGCCATTTTATCTGGATGGCCTTCAGTTACAGATTCAGAAGTAAATAGACGCTTAGACATTGGCATACCTTAACCGTTCCACAACGCTATCTAGCAATATCTCAGATAGCGTGTCTTTTGATACTGCTTCTACTTTGGCAACGCTGCCTTCGCGATCCAATATGTACCCAGATGTGAGATCAGATCCAAAGATTGCTCCTTGGCTAACTTGATTGACGTATAGGAAATCCACGCCTTTCGCAAGCAATTTTGCTTTTCCAGAAGTTAGCAAATCCGAATCAGTTTCAGCTGCAAAACCCAATAGAACTTGATTACTTCTACGTTTTTTTGCAATATTAGCCAAAATATCCGGATTGGTAGTTAATTCAATTTGCGATAGCGCAGATTTTTTTATTTTACTATCGGAGTATTGGTTGGGTTTAGCGTCGGCTACAGCCGCACACATCAATAGCGCATCATTATCTGGAAATCTATCCTGCACCACTAAATCAAGTTCATCTGCACTCTCGACATGAATCGTTGTAATGCCTTCAATATCTGGAATCGTACTATTCGCCGCTATTAACTCTACGATAGCGCCGCGTTTAGCTGCTGCAAATGCAAGCGCATAACCTTGTTTGCCACTTGATCTGTTACCGATATAACGGACCGGATCAATTGCCTCCCTAGTTCCGCCAGCAGTTATTAAAATCTTTTTACCTAACAGATCGCAATTGCTCTGCGAGATTTCTAAAAACTTGGCAATAATCTCAGAAGTCTCGGGAAATCTGCCAACTCCGATATCGTTACCAGTTAATCTGCCAACCGCAGGTTCTAACACGTGAATTCCACGGGCGCGCAATAACGCAACATTTGCAACTGTAGCTTGGTTTTGCCACATTTGTGGATGCATGGCGGGCACCAAAATTATTGGAGCCAGCGTAGTTAAAACCGTGTTGGTTAATAAATCATCAGCTCGCCCCACTGCAATTCGTGCAATCAAATCTGCAGTCGCAGGAGCAATAATTAAAAAGTCGGCTTTAGCGCCAAGTGCAACGTGTGGCACTGCTGGAATATTTTCCCAAACATCGGTATTAACTGTTCGCCCAGAAAGTGCTTCCCAGGTTGCTTTGCCAACAAAATGCAAACTTGATGGCGTAGGTATGACGGTCACCAAGAAGCCATGGTCTTGAAGGCGACGTAATAGATCGCAAGATTTATAGGCAGCGATTCCAGCGCCGATACCAAGGACGATTTCTCTACCTCGAGGGAAGGTAATCTCTTTCATTTTAAAGTTTCCTTTAAAGGTGAGTTAAAAGCTTGAATTAATTCTGAGCGGTTGGCTCAAGATTTTCGATAGTCAGCAAGCCGTCATTTATTTCACGGAGCGCAATTGAAAGTGGCTTCTCATGAACATGTGTTTCTACCAATGGGCCAACGTATTCGAGTAAACCTTCACCAAGTTGGGAGTAATAGGCATTGATTTGACGCGCTCGCTTAGCAGCGTAAAGCACCAAGCTATATTTTGAACCAGCTTTATCTAGCAGTTCATCGATTGGTGGATTGGTGATGCCATCTACGTTTGCCACAAATTGCTCCTCAGGAAATTATTTCGGTGGTTGCGCCGAGCCTAAATCACTCAACCGCAGTCGCCAAGGTTACCAGCCCGGCGACCACCTTATCGACCTCATGATTTACCAATATATGGTCAAATTCCGACGCAGTAGCCATTTCAGCCGCCGCAATTTCCAGTCTTGCCGCAATCCGTTCTGGATGATCGGTCCCACGCGCTGTTATTCGCGCCGACAATTCTTCAAAAGAAGGTGGCATTAAGAAAATCAAAATCGCGTTTGGAAACCGATTTCTAACCTGTCGAGCGCCCGAGATTTCAATTTCTAATAAGACATGTTTTCCAGAATTTAACGCAGCTTCAACTTCAGCCCGCGGCGTTCCATATTTTGCACCCGCAAAAGCTGCATGTTCTAAGAAAGCATCAGCGGCAATTAATTCATCAAATTTTGCAGTAGAGATAAAATGATAATCCAACCCATCAATTTCGTTTGCTCTTGCTGGACGCGTTGTACATGAAATACTTAACCAAAACCGAGAATCTTTTCGAACTTCTTTACTAATCGTGCTTTTGCCAACGCCGCCCGGACCTGAAAGAACTAGCAATTTTCCAATCATCTGTCGATTCCCAATTCGGTTTTAAGCGCGGCTAATTGTTGTGAGCCTAAACCTTTTATTCTACGTTTTTCAGAAATTCCGATTCGTTCCATGATTGCGACCGCCCGCACCACACCCACGCCTGGTATTGCTTCCAACATCGCTTTGACTCGCATTTTTAATATCGCCGGATTTTGACTCAGCAAAACTTCAATTAGCGCAATCTCGCCTTGTTTTATTTCTTCTTTAACTCTGGCACGTACTTGCCTGGCAGCGGCGGCTTTTGCCAACGCAGCTTTTCGTTCTGCTGGCGTTAAAGTTGGTGGCGCTCCCATGGCTTAATTAAACCTTAAAGCGAAGCAAGAATTGCCGCTGCCGCCTCGCCTGGATCTTCTGATTGTGTAATTGGGCGACCAATTACTAAATAATCCGCACCACTTTGAATTGCTAGCGCGGGGGTCATTACTCGTGCTTGATCACCACTGCCGCTACCTATTGGTCTTACTCCTGGCGTAATCAAGAGAATATCTTTTGGAATCGCCTTTCGGATTGCGGAAACTTCTAATGGTGAACAAACCACCGCTTTTGCCCCACCTGCAACCGCAATTCTTGCAAGATTAACCGCACTTTCTAAAGCCGCATCTCTGTATCCAATTGCTTGAACATCGCTCTCCTCTAACGAAGTCAAAATAGTTACTCCGGTAATCCTGGAATTTGGTAAAGCAGTAGCGGCTGCGTTCACCATTTTTGTACCGCCTGCAGCATGTACTGTTAGGAAAAATGGATCAAGTGGCTGCAAAGAACGTGCTGCGCCAGCTACAGTATTCGGAATGTCGTGCAATTTTAAATCTAAAAAGAGCTCAAATTCAAATTCTTCACGTAATTGGTGAATGCCATTCGATCCGAATTTTAAAAAGAATTCTAAACCAATTTTATAAATCGAAATCGACTCTTGGGTAGCGGTGATCCATTTTTTTGCCACATCTAAGTCGGTCGTATCAATCGCTAATATAATTGGAGATTTTCTAGACATCCGCACTCCGATGAGCAAAACCAACCGCTTCTTTAAAGTTAGTGAAACCACGCTCTATCAATAAATTAGCTAACTCATCTTTTACTTTTAAGACGGCGTTTGGATTTCCAAAAGTTGCTGTACCGACCGAGACTCCACTAGCGCCAGCGAAAACCAATTCCAGCGCATCTCTGCCACTGGCAATTCCGCCCATTCCCAAGATTGGAATCTTAGGAAATGCTTGATGGACTTGATAAATTGCACGTACCGCAACTGGTCGAATCGCTGGTCCGGAGAGGCCGCCAGTTTTCCCACCCAATTTTGGTCGCATCGTATCGATATCAATTACCATTCCTAGCAAGGTGTTGATTAAAGCTAAACCATCCGCACCTGCCGCAATAACTTCGTTAGCAATTGAAACAATATCGGTTACATCAGGCGATAATTTTACGATGATTGGGAGTTCACCACCCAAAACTCGACGTACTACTTCAACCACAGAGCGCGATGCGATTGGGTCGCAGGCAAAAACCTGCCCGCGATTTTCTACATTGGGGCAGGAAATATTTACTTCCAAAGCAGATAAGCCCGGCACCCCGCGAAGCCGTCGTGCTAGCGAACCATAATCATCAACGCTCTCCCCTGCGATTGAAACAATTATTCGAGCGCCAGCTTTTTGCAAAAATGGAATATCTTCTGCAAGAAATTGATCGATTCCCGGACCTTGCAATCCGATCGAATTAAGCATCCCAGAAGGAGTTTCTGCCATTCTCGGAGTCGGCCTACCAGATCTTGCTTTCACCATTATTGATTTAGTTACTACCGCACCGATCTCCGTCAAAGGAAAAAATTGGGCAAGTTCTTTACCTGATCCGGCACAACCACTCGCGGTGAAGATCGGATTAGGGAAAACCGCGTTTTGAAAACTCGTACTGTAATTGAAATTAGACATTTGGCGCACCGAAAGTTCCATCAGGAATTTTTCCACTTGAATTCCAAAGTACGCTCGCACCATCCATTACAGGTCCATCTATACAACTACGCGACATTTTTACCAGACCAGTTTCATCACGCAACGGCACAACGCAGGTCATACAAACGCCTATGCCGCAAGCCATCGCTTCTTCAACGGCACACTGATGCATAATTCTAGTTTGAGTTGCGATATCTTGGATAGCAGCCAACATCGCCATCGGTCCACAAGAATAAATAATATCTACGTCATAACGCTCGATCAGCCCAGCCAGAACTGAAACTACTTGTCCTTTAGTGCCAGCGCTGCCATCGTCAGTAGTGATTGTCATGGAGTTGACTGCGCGCTTTCCTTCAAGTGGAGCATAAATTTTTCCAGCTGACGAAGCGCCAAGCACCATATCTACCCGCGAACCGCCATCTTTTAGCAGTTCCGCGAGACCAAATAAGGGTGCGGAACCATAACCGCCTCCAACTAATAACGCATTTACTGGTTCGGTTGGGATACCAAAACTAGTACCAAGTGGTCCAACCATGTCAACCGTTGCATGCATTGGTAACGCGGTTAACCATTTGCTTCCTTGACCATGCGGCGCCACCACGAGTTCTAAAGTACCGCCGTAATTGCCGCGATCATGGGTTCGATAAATCGCAAAAGCTCTCCGAAGCACCATCGCGCTACCAGGACCACCCACGCTGATCGCAACGAAATTGCCCGGCAACGCATGTAGAGCCATATCCCCTACGGCAAAAATCATATGATGGTAAGCGCCGACTCTCTTATTACTAACTATTTCGACAGTGCGTTGTTGAGCTCGACGATTAATTTTCATGATAACCAACTCTGCAAGGAGCGAACCGCAAGTTGGTCGCTTCGAAGCGATTGAATTCCAGCAACCGCGGCTTTGAACCCAGGGATTGTTGTGATGCACGGTAACGACCGTTGGATCGCAGCCGTTCTGATTAACCATCCATCTTGCCTAGTGCCACGACCTAACGGGGTATTTATAATTAAATCTACTTTGCCCGAAGTAATTATTTCAACCGCTGATTCATCATTCGCGCTTCGTTCATCCTCGGAATGTTTGCGAACAGAGGTAGATGCAACTCCGTTTGCAGCTAAATAGGTATGCGTACCTGACGTGGCATAAATTTTGAAGCCCATTGCAAATAATTCTTTCGCGGAAGGAAGCGCCGCGGATTTATCTTTTTCCGAGAGCGATAAGAAGACCGAACCACTTTGTGGTAACGGCCCAAAAGATGCGATCTGACTTTTCGCATAAGCAGCGCCAAAATTGTCGGCGATTCCCATAACTTCACCGGTGGAACGCATCTCTGGACCTAGTACCGAATCAACACCCTTTCCATCAGTTCTGCGGAATCTATTCCAAGGCAGTACCGCTTCTTTAACTGAAATCCCGTGCGCGCTCCCAACTTCAAGGTTTGGCAGCATTTCGAGTTCTCGTAATTGCGCGAGCGTAGCTCCTAAGCAAATCCGTGCTGCTGCTTTAGCAAGTTGAACGCCGGTCGCTTTCGATACATATGGAACGGTTCTAGAAGCACGTGGATTTGCTTCTAATACATATAGTTGATTTTCCGCTACTGCGTATTGAATATTAATTAGACCACGAACTCCGACACCACGTGCAATCTTTTCGGTCGCACCCCTAATTTCAATCAATTGAGTCGGCGTTAGCGACATGCTCGGTAGCACACATGCAGAATCTCCAGAATGAATCCCAGCTTCTTCAATGTGCTCCATAACCCCTGCAAGATATAGCGTTTCACCATCAAAGAGCGCATCCACATCAATCTCAATTGCATCATCCAAGAAACGATCAATGAGTACTGGATGATTAGGCGTTATCTCGGTAGCTTTAACAATAAAAGATTTCAATGATTCATCATCGTAAACAATTTCCATGCCTCGGCCGCCGAGTACAAAGGATGGTCTAACTAATACTGGATATTTGATTCGGGTTGCCACGGCAACGGCTTCTTCAAAAGAGAACGCCATCCCGTACTCCGGCGCGCGTAATCCAGCTTCATTTAAAATTCGTCCGAATTCGCCCCGATCCTCAGCAAGGTTAATCGCGGTCGGGCTAGTACCAAGAATTGTTACACCGGCATCCAGTAAACCTTGAGCTAACCCAAGTGGAGTTTGACCACCTAATTGTGCGATTACTCCTAGTACCGGTCCCGCTAGAGTCTCAGCGTTAATAATTTCCAGAACATCTTCTAAAGTTAGCGGTTCAAAATAGAGGCGATCCGAAGTGTCGTAATCGGTCGAGACTGTTTCTGGATTGCAATTGACCATAATAGTTTCGTAGCCGGCTTCACTTAATGTGAACGAAGCATGCACACAAGAGTAATCAAATTCAATTCCTTGGCCTATTCGATTCGGTCCGGAACCTAAAATTATTACTGCTGGTTTTGTCCGCGGCTTAACTTCACTCTCTTCCTCATAACTTGAATAGTGGTAAGGCGTGAAAGCTTCAAATTCTGCAGCGCAAGTATCTACAGTTTTATAAACCGGGCGCAGCTCTAGCCGATGGCGCAACCTACGAACTTCATCTTCTGATATCGCTCGCAGTTTTGAAATTTGCTGATCAGAAAAACCCATCCGTTTTGCTTGTAATAATAATGGACGATCTAAATCTGCCGCAGCAGAAATACTCTTCGCCATCTCGTTTATCAAATGAATTTGGGTTAAAAACCAAATATCAATTTTAGTTGCGCTATGTACTTCTGCTATTGAAGCGCCGATCGTAAGAGCTTGCTGGACTTGGCGCAACCTGAATTCAGTTGGAGTTTTCATCAATTCTAAAAGCGTTGCCACATCTTGACCTGGGGCCTCCCAGGAGAAACTACTTCCCTTTTTCTCCAAAGAGCGGAGCGCCTTTTGCAAAGCTTCTGGAAAACTTCTACCAATCGCCATAGCTTCACCAACGCTCTTCATCGTTGTGGTGAGCCGTGGATCAGCTTCTGGGAATTTCTCAAAAGCAAATCTCGGAACTTTGACCACGATGTAATCCAAAGTTGGTTCAAAAGATGCCGGTGTCATCTTCGTGATGTCGTTCTTTATCTCATCTAAAGAATAACCGATCGCTAATTTAGTAGCGATTTTTGCGATTGGAAAACCAGTTGCTTTAGATGCTAAAGCGCTGGAACGAGAAACTCTAGGATTCATTTCGATCACAACAATGCGACCATCATTAGGATTGATTGCAAATTGAATATTGCAACCACCGGTTGCTACGCCAACTTCACGGATGATCTCTATTGATAAATTGCGGAGGTTTTGGAACTCAACATCGGTCAAAGTTAAGGCAGGGGCAACTGTTATCGAATCCCCAGTATGTACTCCCATCGGATCAATATTTTCGATACTGCAAACTATTACTACGTTATCATTATGATCTCGCATTACTTCCAATTCAAATTCTTTCCAACCTAGAATAGATTCTTCTAGCAATACTTCAGAGGTGGGGCTGTGCCGTAATCCAGCTCCGGCAATCAAATCTAAATCTTCGCGATTAAATGCAATGCCAGACCCAAGCCCGCCCATCGTGAAAGAGGGCCGAACAACTACCGGATAATTTAATTCCATTACTGCGTTATAACAATCGGTGATTGTGTGACAAACCACAGACTTAGCGGATTCACCGCCAACTTTTGCCACAATACTCCGGAAAATTTCGCGATTTTCGCCACGTTCAATCGCATCAACATCAGCCCCAATTAACTTAGTTTTATATTTTTCTAACAAACCAGCGTTATGTAAACCAATCGCAGCATTGAGCGCGGTTTGACCGCCTAAGGTAGCTAAGATCGCATCTGGACGTTCTTTCGCGATGATTTCTTCAAGAAATTGGGTAGTTATCGGTTCTATATAAGTTGCATCCGCGAATTCTGGATCAGTCATGATGGTGGCGGGATTAGAGTTCACTAAAATAACGCGGATTCCTTCGGCTCGCAATACTCGGCAAGCTTGAGTTCCGGAATAATCAAATTCGCAAGCTTGTCCAATAACAATCGGTCCGCTACCAATAACTAAAACGCTCTTAATCGTAGGATCTTTAGGCACGTGCGCTCCGCATTAAATCTGCAAAATCATCAAATAAGTAGTTAGCATCATGTGGACCAGCTGCCGCTTCTGGATGGTATTGCACGCTAAATGCTGGTCGATCAATTAACCGCAAACCTTCTACAACGCCATCGTTGAGCGAGATATGGGTTACTTCACCAGCCCCATAAACAGTTGTGAACCTGGCATCAGTTGGAGCCTCGACTGCGAAACCATGATTATGTGCGGTGATTTCAACCCGACCACTTATTTTATTTAGAACTGGTTGATTGATTCCACGATGACCAAATTGCAATTTATACGTTTCAAAACCTAAGGCACGACCCAAAATTTGTTGGCCAAAACAGATTCCGAAAATAGGAATTTTTCGTTCCAAAATTTCGCGCACTAGCTCAACTACGCCGTGCATTGTGGCAGGATCTCCCGGCCCATTTGATAAGAAAACACCATGTGGCTTAAGCGCTTCGATATCTGCGATGGTAGTAGCGATCGGAAGTACATGAACTTCCATGCCGCGAGCAGCCATATTTCTTGGTGTAGCAGCTTTAATACCCAGATCAATCGCAGCAACTTTGAATTCTTTTAAAGTGCCTGCAGGTGGCGAAATAACATATGGTTTTGCGGTTGAAACATCTTCTGATAAAAAAGCACCGCTCATCGCTGGTGCTTGTCGAACGCGAATCACCATCTCTTCGCGGGTTAATTCCATTTTTGAAAAAATACCGACGCGCATCGCGCCACGATCTCGGATATGTCTGGTTAACGCTCTGGTATCTATCCCGCTAATCCCGACAACGCTAGCCTTAATTAAGTCGCTCTCTAAATCCGAAGTAGCACGCCAATTTGATGTGACTGGCGAAGGATTTCGCACCACAAAACCAGAAACCCAAATTTTTTTTGACTCCTCGTCAATCTTATTCATTCCGGTGTTACCAATATGCGGTGCGGTCATAATCACAACTTGCTTGTGGTAAGACGGGTCCGTAAGAGTTTCTTGGTAACCCGTCATGCCAGTAGTGAAAACTGCTTCTCCGAAAGTTTCACCGGTCGCCGCCCAAGAGTCTCCTTCAAAGATCCGACCATCATCCAGAACCAGAAAAGCTGACATCAAGAGCCACTAACTATTTTAGTATCACGCAAAACTTGTTTTCCCTTGTAAAATACATCAGTTACAACTCCGGGAAGTTCCATCCCGTGAAAGGGAGTATTGCGGCTCTTGGACATAGCCAAATCTTTATTCACGGTCCAGCTTTTATTCGGATTAAACACTGTGATGTTTGCGGGATTACCGACTTCTAAAGCGTTCCCTTGATCGGGATAGCCCGCAATTTTCGCGGGGGCTATTGAAAATCTATCTATTAGATCACTCCAACTCATCAATTTACTGGAGATCATTGTTTGGACCACGATTGAAAGTGCAGTTTCTAATCCAAGCATCCCGAATGACGCAGCGGACCATTCACACTCTTTGCTCTCGGTTGGATGCGGTGCATGATCAGTTGCGACTATATCGATAGTGCCATCGGCTAAACCTTCCCGGAGCGCTTCCACATCGCGAGCAGTTCTTAATGGTGGATTCACTTTATAAACTGGATCGTAGCTTTGCGCCAATTCATCAGTTAACAATAGGTGATGCGGTGTCACTTCTGCGGTCACATTGATTCCACGAGCCTTGGCCCATCTAATTAATTCCACACCGCCGGCAGTTGTAACATGGCAAACATGCAACCTTGATTGAACATGATCTGTCAGTAAAATGTCGCGAGCGATAATCGCTTCCTCTGCGACTGCGGGCCAACCTTTTAACCCGAGTTTTGCTGAAATTTCGCCTTCATTCATTTGAGCGTCAATAGTAAGACGTGGGTCTTGTGCATGTTGAGCGATAACACCGTTGAACATTTTTACGTATTCAAGTGCCCGGCGCATAACTAACGGGTCGAAAACGCAATGCCCATCATCGCTAAACATTCGTACTTTCGCCGCCGATTCGTGCATCGCTAAAATTTCAGCCAATTGTTTTCCAGCTTGACCTTGAGTTACCGCTCCAATTGGGAAGACATCACAGAGGCCAGCGGCTTTACCTAAACTAAATACTTGTTCAACGACTCCGGCATTATCTGCAACTGGATCAGTATTTGGCATTGCCGAGATCGCAGTGAAACCACCAGCAACCGCAGCGCGGGCCCCGCTTGCAACAGTCTCAGCATCTTCTTTGCCAGGTTCACGAAGGTGCGTATGCAGATCTACCAATCCCGGAATTACTATCGAACCAGAGATATCAAGAACGTTAGCGCCTGGTCCCGGAACCTTGCTCGAGATATCGGAAATTTTTTGATCAGTTATCGTGAAATTCATTTTTGCACCAGCGGCGTTTTGGCCGCCTACTAACGAAATCTCTCTCATTTACATTCCTACCTTCTCGTTACTTTCAACATTCGCCCCCGCCGCTAACGGCGCGCCACCCAAAAGTAGATAAAGCACAGCCATTCTCACGCTTACTCCGTTGGTAACTTGTTCAACAATCACAGATTGCAAACTATCCGCACTGTCAGCTGAAATTTCCAAACCGCGATTCATCGGACCAGGATGCATCACTAGTGCCGTTGGTTTTATTTTCCTTAAGCGATCACTATTCAATCCAAATTGTCGTGAATATTCGCGTTCGCTCGGGAAGAAGAGCTCTGCCATACGCTCTCGTTGGATTCGCAGCATCATCACTACATCTGAATCCGCAATAACTGCGTCCAATCCAAAGGCTATCTTTACCGGCCATTTTTCGACACCAACTGGAAGTAAAGTTGGTGGCGCAACTAAAGTTATTTCCGCACCTAGTTTACCTAAGAGCAACACGTTACTGCGCGCGACTCGAGAATGTAGTACATCACCCACGATCGAAACTTTTACACCCGTTAGATCCTTACTTTCTGGCCGTAAATGTTTTCGGATAGTAAATGCATCTAATAGCGCTTGTGTGGGATGTTCATGCGTACCATCGCCAGCGTTAATTACCGATCCAGTCATCCATTGCTGATCAGCTAATCGCGCTGGCGCGCCAGATGCGTTATGTCTAATAATTACCGCATCCGCCCCCATGGCTTGTAAAGTCAAAGCAGTATCTTTTAAACTTTCGCCTTTACTGAGGCTAGATCCTTTAGCAGAAAAATTAATTACATCAGCTGATAATCGTTTCGCTGCTGCTTCGAAGGAAATCCGCGTTCTAGTTGAATCTTCAAAAAATAAATTCACGACAGTACGACCGCGTAAAGTTGGTAACTTTTTGACCGGCGCATCGGATATTTTTGCCAATTCTGCTGCGGTATCGAGAATTAAAACCGCATCATCGTAAGTAAGGTCATTGATGCTTAGAAGATGTCGCTTCATGCGTTACCTTCAATCAGCACTTCATCCAGACCATCAATTTCGGCAAGATGAACTTTCACAATCTCTTCTCGAGAAGTTGGAATATTTTTACCCACAAAATCAGCACGGATCGGGAGTTCTCGGTGTCCGCGATCAACTAATACCGCGAGTTGGACGCTATTTGGTCGACCCAATTCCCCAAGAGCATCTAACGCAGCTCGGATGGTACGACCGGAGAAAAAGACATCATCAACCAAAATCACATCGGTATTTTCTATTCCGCCAGGAGGGATTTCAGTAGGCAATAACGGTTTAGGTGCGCGCATTCTTAAGTCATCTCGAAACATGGTGATATCCAAAGTGCCACGTCGGATTGATTTTCCTTCAATTTGCGATATTAGTTCTGCAACTCGGGCGGATAGAAATGCGCCCCTCGTTGGGATACCAAGAACTACTAAATTTTCACTGCCGTGATTACGTTCAATAATTTCATGGGCGATGCGTCGTAAAGCGCGCGTGATATCGCCTTCATTCATGACGTTAGTCATTTTTTGCTCCTTCGCCGCCTCACAGGACGGATCGTTAAAGGTTGGCCGAGGTTACCACTTAGCTGTGGATGAACAAAATTACCCGCATCCGCGCGCAGTACCGTGTCGCTATGGTTCAAAATGAAACTGTAGATGTAGCAATTACCTGGCCAGAAATCGGAGCTAACCTCCGAAAAATCCGGCTCGTTAAAGGATTAACGCTAAAAGATGTTGAGCAGAAATCAAAAGGAAAATGGAAGGCAGTAGTCATCGGCTCCTATGAACGGAGTAATCGGGCGTTAACTATAAAGAAAGCGATTGCGCTGGCAGATTTTTATCAAGTCCCGCTCGGCCATCTTCTTGGCATAACTCAAAATATTAAAACCAATGACCCAACTCGGATTCGCTTAGATTTGCGCAAGGTTGCTAAAGGTGCAAATACTTCTCAGATAAAACTCTTTGCTGCCTGGATTACCGGGTCAAGACAGGATTGGAATGGTGAAATACTCAGCATTCGTCATACTGATTTATTGCCGTTAGCCATAACCTTGAATCTGGCTGAGAGTGAAGTCCTTACAATGCTAGATAATGCAAATCTAATTTACAAAGAAATTAAGAAATAACAATATCTTCTTTAATCGAAGCAATTCTGCCTAGAATTCCATTCACATATCCAGCCGATTCATCGGTTGAAAGAGTTTTAGCTAATTCCAAAGCTTCATTGATCGCTACCGAATCTGGAACTTCGGTAGACCATAACAACTCATAAATACCAATCCGCAATATATTTCGATCTACCGCGGGCATTCGGTCCATATCCCATCCTTCGGCATATGTAGAAATCAATTCATCAATTTTTCGACGATTATCTGATATCCCTTGCAAAAGAAGTGAGGTGTAATCTCTAATAAGCACATCGCTCTCACTCTTGCGCGCATCATGAATAACTATTGCAGATTGGTTGCGAATATCAGCTTCGTAAAGCAGATCCAACGCACCTTTTCGGGACTTAGAGCGTGCGCTCACTTATGCTCGACCCAAATACGCACCATTACGAGTATCTACCAAAATCTTTTCATCTTGTTTGATAAATAATGGCACCGCAACTTCAATTCCGGTTTCAACAGTTGCAGGTTTAGAACCAGCGGAAGATCGATCACCTTGCATACCGGGCTCGGTATAAGTAATAGTCAGCGCGACTGAAGCAGGTAGCTCGATATAAAGCGGATTGCCTTCATGGATCGCTACTACTGCATCGGTATTTTCCAACATGTAATTAGCGGCATCTCCAACCGTAACTGCTTGAATAGTCATCTGATCATAAGTAGCGCTATCCATGAACACAAAATCTTCGCCATCTTTATACAGGAATTGCATATCGCGTTTCTCGAGAATAGCCACATCAATTTTGATACCTGCGTTAAAAGTTCGATCCACAACTTTCCCAGAGAGAACAGAGCGCAATTTGGTTCGAACAAAGGCTGGACCCTTGCCCGGTTTGACGTGCTGGAAATCAACAACTGTCCATAGTTGGCCATCTATGGTTAAGGTCATACCGTTCTTTAAATCATTGGTCGATGCCACGTTCGCTATCCCATCATCTCTTTTTGCGGATTAAAATCTAATTACGATAAGGGCTAAGGATACCCTGTTATTTAACTAAATTTATCAACGCCAAAATCGCTAACCGATATGAATCTAAGCCAAACCCAGCGATAGTTCCGTTTACTACACCAGAAATTACCGAAGTATGCCTAAATTCTTCACGCGAAAGTGGATTAGAAATATGCACTTCAATGATAGGAGCTTTTAACATTACAACTGCGTCACGGATAGCATACGAATAATGTGTGAAAGCCGCTGGGTTGAAGATAACCGGAGTTTTACTATCTGCTGCCTTATGTAAAATTTGAATCAGCTCGGTTTCGCTATCGCTTTGCAAAATTTCGACAGTAACGCCAGAATCCTTTGCAAATCTAGTAACTGTTTCTTCCAGTTCCGCATAAGAGAAATCGCCGTAAATAGATTTTTCACGCAAATCTAATCGGGCCAAGTTCGGGCCGTTTAATACCAGGATTTTCATTAGCTAATTCTCTCATATATCTCTCGAAGCAAGTTTTCCGAAACTACTTCCAATCGGTCGGTAAGACCGGGAGCTTTGAGTGTTACAAACCTAATCTTGCCGCCCCGATTCTTTTTATCTCGGGTTAGATTCGAATAAACCTCGCTCCATGCCGCGCGTGGATATTGGATGGGAAGGTCGAATTTACTTGCCAATTCACGGTGCAGCGCAACATCTTTCGCATTTAACGTACCGTGCACATTACTTAATTCCGCGGCAAAAACCATTCCAATCGCCACTGCTTCGCCATGTCTTAATTTGTAATCCGAGTGCATCTCAATTGCATGACCAACGGTATGACCGTAATTGAGAATTTCGCGAGCGAAAGACTCCCTAAAATCGTTAGACACTACTGCGCCCTTAACTGCTACAGATTTCATAATCAACTTCGCATAGTCAATTGCAGGCGTATTTAAATCCTGCAAAATCGAAGGATCAGCTATGAATCCGCATTTGATCACTTCTGCTAAGCCAGCGCTCTGATCGCGCTTGGATAATGATTGCAAAAAATCCAAATCTACAATTACTTCAATTGGGGAATGGAATGCGCCCACCAAATTCTTACCGTGTTCCGAATTAATACCAGTTTTCCCACCAATGGCTGCATCCACCATTCCAGCTAGCGTTGTTGGTACCGCTACCCAATCCAAACCACGTAACCAAGTAGCTGCCACAAAGCCAGCTAAATCGGTGGTCGCTCCCCCGCCGATGCCAATTACTAAATCACTCCGGCTCAAATTTATTCTGCCGCAAATTTCAATAATGCTTTGAAAGACCTGGAAACTTTTCTGGGTTTCACCATTGGGTAACCGCACGATTTCATACTTACTGCCTAAAGCTTGTAAAGATTTTGCAATACCCGATTCCCGATCAAACTCTTCTGGAATTAAAACCAATACTAAATTCCGTGCTTCTGCGATGACTTGGATTCGTTCTAACCAATTTTCATCAATTAGAACAGTATATGTACGTTCAGCGTTGACAATAATTTGCGATTTAGCCATTATTGCAACCCTATTTTTTCTAATATCTGAGCCGCAACTTCATCTGGCTTCTTATTATCAGTATCTACTTCTAGAGTCGCTAAAGATTGATAGATTGGTCGACGATCTGACATCAATTTCTGCCATTGCTGTCTTGGATTAGCTAATAGTAGCGGCCGATCTTTATTGAAACCTATCCGTGGCGCTGCGTTAGAAATGGAAACATCCAGAAAAATTCGATTTGGGATTGCTGATATTGCAGCGACGCTCTCCTCACGGAGAATGGCACCACCGCCTAAAGCAACTACATCCGCATCGCTTGCGCAAGCGGCTAGCACTGCAGCCACTTCCAAGTTACGGAAATGCGGTTCGCCATCTTCTATAAAGATTTCAGATATCTTTTTTCCAGCATTTTGTTCAACTAACGAATCAGTATCTATCGATGTACTGAGCAATTTTCGCGCCAGCGCTTTTGCGATAGAAGATTTACCGGCACCAGGCGGACCTAATAGAACGATTCGTGGGGACATCAAATTATCGCTATTTAATTCTTAGCGCTGCGAGATAAGATTCAAAATTTCTACGAGTTTCTGAAACGCTGTCGCCACCAAATTTTTCTAAAACAACTTCAGCTAGAACCAGTGCAACCATAGCTTCCGCAACAATTCCAGCTGCTGGTACTGCGCAAACATCCGAGCGTTGGTTTATCGCCTTTGCAGCTTCGCCAGTCGCAGTATCGATTGTGTCCAGCGCTTTTGGCACCGTCGAAATTGGTTTCATAGCGGCTCGCACTCGCAAAATTTCACCATTACTCATCCCGCCTTCAGTACCACCAGCTCGATCGCTTCTTCGTACTATTTGCCCCTGCGAATTTTTTTCGATTTCATCGTGCGCAACTGAGCCACGTCGCTTAGCCGTAGTAAATCCATCTCCGATTTCAACGCCTTTAATGGCTTGGATTCCCATGATTGCACCAGCTAACTTTGAATCTAATCGGCGATCCCAATGCACATGTGAGCCAAGCCCAGGCGGCATGTTGTATGCCAAAACTTCCACAACTCCGCCTAAGGTGTCACCATCTCCATGCGCTGCATCAATCTCGGCAATCATTTTTTTACTAGTTTCTGGATCAGCACATCGAACTGGATCAGCATCCACTAAATCGCGTTCTACTGGAAGCGGTAACTTCGCGCTTTCTGGTGTTGTTACCGCGCCTATCGATAACACATGGCTGAGAATTTCAATACCAACCGTTTGCTTTAAAAATTGTCGGGCTACTGCACCTAGCGCAACCCGAGTAGCAGTTTCTCGAGCGGAGGCTCGTTCTAATATTGGCCGGGCGTCTTCAAAATTATATTTTTGCATCCCAACTAAATCAGCATGACCCGGTCTTGGTCTAGTTAATGGAGCATTCCTCGCTAAGTTAGCAATCTCGGTTTGCGCGATTGGATCCGCTGCCATAACTTTTTCCCATTTTGGCCACTCTGAATTAGCTATCTCAATTGCGATTGGGCCACCTTGCGAAATTCCATGGCGGATACCGCCCAGAATCGAAACTTTGTCTGCTTCAAAAGTTTGCCGAGCGCCGCGACCAAAACCTAACCGCCGTCGTTGCAGATCGCGATCAATATCAGCAGTCGAAATTTCAATTGCCGATGGCAAGCCTTCAATAATTCCGACCAAAGCTGGGCCATGTGATTCGCCCGCTGTAAGCCAACGCATTATCCAACCCCTTTAATAACGTTAAAACCTGCTCCTATTCTCGCAGATAGATAGCCGATACTGCGCGTTAATTAGCTCTTCCTAGAAAAAAGCCGTTATCAATGCTGATATCGACCCAAGAAAAAGTGCGGGAGCCATTGGAATGGCGTTTTGGCTGCGCCGAAAAATCCATTCTCCGATCACGATTAACCCGGCGCCGCCCCAAGCAACAATTATGGCGATTTGGTTGGCCATTACAATTTTACTCACTGGAAGCGTTACAACTAGGAAAAACGAAATTACCAGCGCATACTTAAAATCGCCAGCGCCAACCTTGAATTTAGATAATATCGTTAGCACGAAATAGAAAACCGCGACCATAAAGAAGGTTCTAATTCTTTCGTTGATTGTGCCAGGGAAGAAAGGATCTGTGAATAGCTTGATTATCACCAGTACCAAAATGGCGGCGCTCAACTATATTAAGACAGAATTTTGGATCAAGTGCGTGAAATAGTCGTAAATTGAAAGATAGATTCCAAAGCATACAAAGACAAGTATTTCGATTACAACCACGTTAAATAATAGCGGCGATATATCTAGCTTAATTACCGGTTGTTGATAACTGCCATTACATGAGTGCGCAACTCTTCATACATCAGATCCGATTCAAAATTGGTTCGCGTCATTAAGCGAATCTGTTCCAAAGCCTGTCGAATCAATAGTTCTACTCCATCGATCAGAGCTCCACCAGCTTTCTGCCACGCTATTGCAGGCGTACTTGGAAAAGGCGAATAAGCAACATCGAGTAAAACTTGGCTCTCTCGCACCTTGGGGGGTATTGCGGCAATCAAAACTTCTGATGCAGTGTTGGGAAGTGTGCTGACAATTAAAGAGTGATCGAGAACATCATTAAGTTTATTCAAGCCGTGGAAATTGATAGCACTCAAGGAAGCTGCGCCTCTTACTAGATTGTTACGTTTTTCGGATCTTTGATAAACATTAATATTGCTCACCAATCCATCGAGTGCGGACACCGCAGCTCTTGCGGTACCACCACCACCAATTATTGCAACCGAACTATCTTGATTTATGGTTATTCGATCAAAAATGGTGCGAAATCCCAATACATCAGTTGAGAGTATTTTTACATTGACTTCTTGGCTATTTCGATCTATCAAGATGGTATTGGCGGAAGAAATTCGTTTCGCTAACGGATCAACTCCGATCAAAGAATTGGTAACTATCTCTTTTAGCGGCATAGTTAATGAGAACCCACGCCAATCCACGCTGGCATCTAGCGCAGTTGCCTCTGCAAAGAATTGCGGAAACTCTACTTCTGAAAGTTCAATAGCTTCGTACTTACCAGAAATACCTAAAATTTCGTATGCGCGATTATGCAGGGTTGGCGAAAGTGAATGTGAAATTGGCGATCCCAATACAGCCGCTCTAATCATGGCTTAATCTTAAACAAACCGGCCGAAACGTTCCTCTTATATTCGACTTTCCATCGTAAAAATTCTTCGCTGGATTTCGTGAAACGGGTATCCCCGGGTTTAACTGTAATGAAATATAGCCAATCCCCTAATTCCGGATTTAGAGCAGCCTCTAACGCAGCCAAAGTTGGACTACCAATCGGAGCTGGTGGTAGTCCATAGTTTTGATAAGTGTTGTATTTGCTTTTAACTTTTGTATCCTTTATCGCTAACGTTATCTCGCCACGGCGTTGCAAAAGGTATTGGACTGTAGTGTCAAGTTGTAGCGGCATTCGAATCTTTAACCGATTGTAAATAACGCGAGAAACTTTTGCATAATCTTGAGCATCTCCTTCTGCTTGAATTAACGATGCAATCACCAGCAATTCGTAACCGGTATAACCTGCCACAACGCTCGTGAAATCAATTGGTGCAGTGTTATGGTTAAATGCTTCCAACATCTTTAGAAGTACTTCTTCTATTTGGGTATCTTTAACGAACGAGTAATTGGCCGGATATAAAAAACCTTCTGGATTACCAGGTTTTACTCCAAGAGGTAACTCCAAATTTCTCAGCGCAGTTTTCACTTCATCTTTTCCGTAACCGGCGGCTACTAGCGATGTAATAACCTCAGCCAGTCGAGCTCCATCCTTAACAATAATTAACCCAACAATTCTTTTGCTGTCGAGCAATTGCATAAGCGCCGTTTTTGCCGGAATATTCCGCTCCAATAAATGATCACCCGGTGCGATTCGGGATGCACGCTGATCTCCCACAGCAACTCTAAAAAACGCATCGATTGATTTGACTACGCCCGAATCAAAAAGCGATTTCGCAATTTCGGAACCACTTTCGCCATTGGTGATTGTGATTAATACCTGCGCGCCAGCAATCCCCGCGGCATAATCCGGCGCGGATTTTGGTCCACTATGGATAAAACGCAATCCCGAAGTTACAAGAAGTACCACTAATATCGGCAGAAACAGGGTGCGAATTACTTTCATAATGGAACGCCAGCTGGTTTATTTTGACCTTTCTCAATTTGTAAGGCGAACTCTAAAATATTCGCAGCCGCAAACTGGTCGATAATGCCGCGATTTCGTGATGGTGCTTTGCTAAGAGATTGGAGTTGTCGTTCCGCACTCTTTGTCGAAAAGCGTTCGTCGATCAAAAAAACTTTGAAACCAAAATTATCGCGAATCATTTCTCCAAAGAGTTTCGCTTTATCACTACTTGCCCCCGCGGCCCCAGAAAGATGAGTTGGTAAACCTATATATACATGGATCGGAGCAATGTCATAAAATAATTCGGATAATTCACGTTGCAAGGTAACAACTTCGTTCTTAAGCGTAGTTAATGGTGCGGCTAAAATCGCTTCTTGATCCGAAACCGCGACGCCAATCCGCACATCACCATAATCGAAAGCTATCCGCTTGCCACGCTCCATATTATTTACCAGCAGCGGCTGCAATTAATTCTTTAATGGCAATAAATGCGGCATCAATTTTTGTAAGCTCAACGCCACCGCCTTGTGCAAAATCATCTTTTCCGCCACCGCCACCGCCCAAAATTACGCTAGCCGCTTTCACGAGCGCTCCGGCTTTAATTCCGAGCGTCCGCACTTTCTCATCGGCCGCTGCAACCAGGACAACTTTGCCATCTTGGATACTTGCTAAAGCCACAACTGAATTTGGCAATTGCGAACGTAGGTTTAGCGCAATGGTTCGCAGATCATCGCCAGATATACCATCTGACATTTTTGCTGTGATCAACGATATTTTGCCGATTGCTGCTGCGGTCGCGATTAACTTCTTGGAATCTGCGATTGCGGCTGCGGTTTTTATACCTGCAAGTTCTTTTTCAATCTCCCGGAATCGGGAAAGCAAATCTGAAATTCGTTCTGGCAACTCTTCTGGGCGAGCACCTTTAATCAAATCTGTAACCGAATTCAACAGTAGGTGCTCTCGAGCCAAAAATGAATAAGCATCCACACCAACTAGCGCCTCAACACGGCGAACTCCAGCCCCAATTGAAGACTCACTCAATAATTTAACTACTCCGAGCTGGCCAGATCTTGATACATGTGTTCCGCCACAAAGTTCGCGCGCCCAGTCGCCAACACTTACAACGCGTACTTGGTCGCCATATTTTTCACCAAAGAGTGCCATCGCGCCGGCTGCTTTTGCGTCAGCTTGCGACATTACTTCTGCGATAACTTCCAAATCATCTAACAAGAGCGCATTTACCCGGGCTTCTACATCATTTAAAATAGAGAGCGGCACCGCGCCGGATGCTGGGAAATCAAATCTAAATCTGCCAGGTGAATTCTCAGAGCCCGCTTGTGTAGCAGTTTCTCCTAATATTTCTCGAAAAGCTTTATGCACCATATGGGTAGCGGTATGGGCTCTTGAAATTCCGTTGCGTCGCTCAACATCAATCTCTGCCAACGCGGTTACGCCTTTTGAAACTACACCAGAAATTACTCGGCCACGATGCACGGATAACCCAGGGATGGGATTTTGCACATCATCTATTTCAATTACCGCGCCATTATCTAGAGTAATTCGGCCACCATCGGCTAATTGGCCACCTCCTTCGGCGTAAAAAGGTGTGCGATTCAAAACAATTTCAATCTCATCTTCAGCTTTAGCTGCTTCCGCATAAACACCGTCAACTAAGAAACCATTTACTAGGGATTCGCTAGAAATAACGTCATAGCCAATGAATTCAACTTTTCCAGTCTCATCTAAAATTTTTCGGTATTGGGTTAAATCAGTATGTCCACTCTTCTTTGCTCTCGCATCGGCTTTGGCGCGATCCTTTTGCTCTTTCATCAATCTGCGGAAACCAACTTCATCGATAGTTAAGCCTTCTTCACTCGCCATCTCAAGCGTCAAATCAAATGGAAATCCGTAGGTGTCATGCAGTTTGAAAACTTCGTCCGCGTTTAATTTAGCACCACCGCTTTTCTTAATTGCGCTGCTCGCTAAGTCGAATATTTGCGTTCCACTCTTAAGGGTCTGTAAGAACACGTTCTCTTCAGCAACTGCAACGGAGAGAATTCGTTTTTTATCGGAGATTAACTCTGGATACTGTGGACCCATCGCAGCGACAGAACTTTCCATCAGTTCGTTCATGTTCGCATCTTGCGCTCCTAGAAGTCGCATATTACGAGTTGTGCGCCGCATCATCCGACGCAATACATAGCCGCGGCCTTCGTTGCCAGGGGTCACGCCATCACCGATCAACATCATTGCAGTTCGAGCATGATCTGCAATAACTCGTAGCGAAACATCACTCTTCATATCTTGACCGTATTTAACACCAGCTAATTCGCTGGCTCGATTGAGAATTTGCATAGTTGTATCAATCTCGTAAATATTTTCAACGCCTTGCAAAAGCGCTGCGGTGCGTTCTAACCCAAGTCCGGTATCGATATTCTTAGCTGGTAGTTCGCCTACTATTGGAAAACTTTCTTTATTCCCACCTTCGCCGCGAATATTTTGCATGAAAACTAAATTCCATACCTCCAGGTATCGGTCTTCATCGGCAATTGGTCCACCCTCTTTGCCATACGCAGGACCGCGATCGTAATAAATTTCAGAACACGGGCCACACGGACCAGGCACGCCCATCGACCAAAAATTATCAGCCATGCCACGTCGTTGAATTCGCTCTTTCGGTATCCCAATTTTCTTATGCCAAATATCAGCCGCTTCATCATCATCTAAGTAAACCGTTACCCAGAGTTTTGACTCGGGAAAACCAAAACCACCGTCGCTAATTGGTCGGGTTAATAAATCCCATGCCAGCGCGATCGCTCCCTCTTTGAAATAATCGCCAAACGAAAAATTTCCGCACATTTGAAAAAACGAAGCATGCCGCGTAGTTTTTCCAACTTCGTCAATATCTAAAGTGCGTACGCACTTTTGTACCGAAGTTGCGCGCTTATAAGGTGGAGTGATCTCCCCTAAAAAATAAGGCTTGAATGGCACCATTCCCGCATTTACCAATAAGAGATTTGGATCGTTCAAAATTAAAGATGCCGAAGGTACCACCGTATGAGTTAAGCCGGCTCGGTTGGTAGATTCGAAGAAACGCAACCAACGAGCACGTATTTCAGCTGATTCCACCTATTTACTCAAATTCCTCATCATCGACAAAAGATTTTGCCTTTTTTGAAGATTTCCCTTTATTTTTACTCTTGCTTTTACCTTTACCTTTACGAAGTTGCGCAGCTGTTAATAAACCACCTGCAACTTTCATTGCGAGTTCATTCTTATCCAAAAATGTTGATGTGGTTGCGGAAATTTTAGAAGAGAGATCTTCGACAGATTTGGTGACACGGTTGATGCTGTGAAGCGGCCCATTTACCAATTTAACGGTAGTGGTTACTTCTTCCAATAACGGGGTGGTCTCTTCGGTTATTGATTTCACCGCAACGCCCACTTCATCAATTACCCGACCAAGTCTTATCACCGCGTACGCGACTGCGATCGCAATAACGGCTAGCGCTACTGCGGCGATGATTGTTGCTATTCCACCAGGGCCCATTTCCCTAGGTTACCTGACTTACTTAGTAACTTGGCGCAGGTTTAGAGCTGAGCGAATTTAGGAATCTCAATATCCGGCTTTTTATGGCCGGCATGCGCTTTTACCGCAGCATCGTGATAAGCCTCAATTGCGACCATATTTTCTTCGATCAAATAATGGCGACCATCCGCAATTGTTCCAATTTTGCCTTCAATGACAGCCACCACATCATCACCGGAGAGGGTTTTATGAATTTCTAGCGCGTGCGCTACTGCTAGAACTTTTCTCCGATTATCGCGGAGAATAATTTCAGCCTTAGCTAACAATGATGAGAGATTATCTTCAATCCGATCTGATAATGCACGTTTCATCTCTTTGCTGGAATCATCTTTCTTGCCACCGCCTGGTGCACCAAGGTCCATTCTTCGACTTGATGCGTGTGAGGAAACTGTGGAACCCATGCCCCATTGACCTTCCATCAACGCTGCAACGGTAGTCGCACTCTCCAAATCTCCAGAGACGCCAGAAGAATTGTCACCATCAAAAAACATCCGCTCACCAGCCAGTGACGCTAACGAGACTAAAATATCGGATTCGTATTCTGTACGCCATCTAGTGAATTGATCATCTGGTGGAATGCTCGCGACCATTCCTAAATAATCTGATCCTTTTTCGATCGTAGCTAAATCAATTTCCATATGTCGGCGAGTTAAGTTCGCCATAACTGCGTGACAAGCTTCGTGTACCGCAACAGCGTGGCGCTCTCGCTCGATATATTCAACATCCTCAGCAGGTCCAAGTTCTTTCAATTGTTTAGCGCGCAACACATCACTCCAAATAATCCCAGTACGCCCATTTCTAATTGCCATAATCAGCGCCTCATTTATTAAATCTTTAATTGTCGCACCGGTTGCATAAGGCGTAATTGTTGCCAACTTATCAATCTCTTCACTGGTTAAGGAGTGCGAAACTTTGGCAAAATATCCTTCATAAGTCCGAATGCGTCCAGCTTTACTTGGATAACCCACTCGATACATGCGATCGATTCGTCCCGGACGAAGTAAAGCTTCGTCAAGCGCTTCTGGCATGTTGGTAGCCATTACTACCAAGATTCGATATTTAGGTGGAAGCTTTGGTCGCATACCTAATGTGCGTCTTACCACTCTGTTTAAAAACCCGCGTGGTTTCTTAAGTCCCGATAACTCAGTAAGTAGCGCTTGCAAAGTTCCCATGCCGCCACCGCCATTACCGCCTGCGCCGCCCATTACAAATGCATTGCGAGCTAATAACGCCGCGGTGTTTTTGGACAAATAATTACCGCCATGACAAGTGCTCGCGAAGATCTCCCGATTAGTTTGCTCAGTCGCTCTATTTTGACCACCACCGGAGACAATGCCACGGTTACCTAGCGAATCAGCTTCATCAAAGAAAACCACCACCCCGCCATAGCGCAGCGCCAACTTCCTTAATTTTCGGAAGAGACTTTTCACTTTAAGGACGCCAACACCCATGAACATATTTGTAAATGCACCTGGATCAACGAAAACGAATGGTTTTCCGGTTTCACCCGCCATTGATTCGGCCATTAAAGTCTTACCAGTTCCAGGGGGGCCCCATAATAAAATTCCACCCGGCACATAACCGCCATGTTTTTCAATGCTCTCTGGATTTTCTAGAAATACTAAATTCTCTCGTATTCGGTTTAATACGTGATCTTGTCCCCACACATCAGAAAACCGAGTTCTAATATCATCTGGGAAATAGGTATCAACGCCGCCTCGACTCAAGAAATAAAAGATTGCCGCAAATTGAATAACGACGAAGAAGACGGCAAAGAGTAATTGCCCCAGCATTGGTAATGCGCTCCAAAAAGCTTTTGGTGCAAAGAAAAGTGCTCGTACTGGAGTCTCTTTATAAATCGCGCCCAGAATTACTGCTAATAGCGAAATGAAAAGCAGCCATTTTATAATTCGCGATAACCGAAATCGAGTCCAATCGCTTAATTTATGAATTATTCGATCTATAAATTTGAAATATTTCTGCCAGATACCATGGTAAGGCGCAAGCAGTTCAGATATTAAAAAATGTGTTTGTCTGATTAATTCGATTGCAAGTAATGGAAAAATCCACCAACGAGATGCTGCGCTATTTCGCACCGCATCGGTAAAGCCCAAGATTGGGTTACCCGACATCTCCGCCCAAACCAATATAAAGAAAACTAGGATGAAGAGCGCTATAAACTTAGTGCGATCGTAAAAAGATAGGTGAATCCGAGTTTTACGATCAGTATCGCGCGCTCTACTGGTTGAAACTTCAGCCATTACCTATCCTCACCAATTCTCTATTTTCCTCGGATTGTGAACGAGTTCGCAATCTTATCCAAAGAGCTTTGATTTTGCGTATAGCAAGTAGCGCTGCAACGGATTATCAGCACATAAAGGACGGTTCGGTCTGCTGAAAGAGCTACCGTTTGGTTCATAGTTTCCAGAATTTCATTAGATGCCGCAAATGTGTAGACGCTTCTAATTCCAGTAGCGCCTTTATCTTTGAAGTTTTCATCTGAAATCAAGGTAAATTTAGGGGCGGTTAGAGAACCATCAATCCATGAACTTAATGGCAGCACAATATCCCGCAGCGAATTGAAGGAAACGGCGTTTACCTCAGACGGATAAAGATTTCGGATTCTCAAAAAAACAATTGGAGATTCCTGCGGCGCTAAGCTGAAGACTTCCTTTGGGGTAATTTTAGAATCTGGCGAATATGCAATCTGCCACTTAACTGCCGCGAGCCGCTCCGCAGCCCCCGCGTCAGTAGATTTAGCTTCGAAATCCGAAAGTTGCGTAGCGCTTATTTCATGCCAAGTTTTTGGAACAGTAGTGAAAACACCATCCTCTTTAAACGCTAGAAATGTTTCGCTACTTTTCCCGCAACTTGAAAGTGTGAGTGCACCGATTAATCCAAAAATGATAAACGATATGCGGTTACGGCTTTGCTTCTGGTTGGGAATCAATCCCACTCTCCTTGCGTTGTGCTGGCGTAATTGGGGTTGGTGCACCGGTCAACGGATCACCACCGCTTGCCGTTTTAGGGAACGCAATCACTTCTCGGATTGAATCAGAACCGGTTAGCAACGCACATAATCGATCCAATCCAATGGCAATCCCACCGTGAGGTGGCGGGCCGTAATTGAATGCTTCCAACAAGAAACCGAATTTACTTTCAGCTTCTGCTTGCGATAGCCCAATTACCGAGAAAACTTCTTGTTGGATGTCACGACGATGAATACGGATTGAGCCGCCCCCAATTTCATTGCCATTAAGAACTATGTCATACGCATATGCCAACGCTGATCCAGGCTCTTTTGCAAAACTTTTTTCAAACTCGGGTTTCGGACCAGTAAATGGATGATGCACTGCAGTCCAACCACCAGCTTCGGTTTTTTCAAACATTGGCGCATCCACAATCCAGATGAAATTCCAAGCTTTCTTATCAATTAAATCGCACCGTTCGCCAATTTCGACACGAACCGCACCTAATAAATTCTGTGAACTTTGCCGATCCCCTGCTGCGAAAAATATGGCATCGCCAGGTTTTGCACCGGTTGCTGCTGCAATTCCAGCAGTTTCGACTTCAGATAAATTTTTAGCTACCGGACCACCAAGTTGGCCATCAGGTTGGACGAGAATATATGCCAAACCTTTAGCGCCGCGCGCTTTTGCCCAATCCTGCCAAGCATCCAAATCGCGTCTAGCTGAATTCGCCCCACCTGGCATAACTACTGCACCGACATATTCGGCTTGAAAAACCCGAAACGCAGTAGCGGCAAAAAATTCGGTGGTGTCCGTTATTTCATTACTGAAACGCAAATCTGGTTTATCGGAACCGAACCTGCGCATCGCTTCGTGGTAAGTCATATGCGGAATCGGCGCTGGAATTTGGTAACCGACTACATCTTTAAAAACCCGCTCTAAAATCCGCTCGGCAATTTGCAAAATATCGGCTTGATCTACAAAAGACATTTCAATATCTAATTGAGTGAATTCTGGTTGGCGATCAGCGCGAAAATCTTCATCCCGGAAACATCGCGCAATTTGATAATAACGCTCCATCCCCGCAACCATTAATAATTGCTTGAAAAGTTGGGGCGATTGGGGCAGCGCATACCAACTGCCGGGCTGTAACCGCACCGGCACTAGAAAATCTCGTGCGCCCTCCGGAGTTGAACGCGTTAAATAAGGTGTTTCAATTTCGAGAAAATCGCTTTCGGTCATAACGGTTCGAATTACGGAAGTGACTTTGGAGCGCACCCGCAAATTGTGAGCTGGCCCTTCGCGTCGCAAATCTAGATACCTATATTTCAAACGTACTTCTTCGCTGATGTTAGAAGTGTCACCGCTATCGACTGGAAATGGCAACGGTGCTGCCTCCGACAAGACAGTTAGCTCTTTGCAAATAACTTCGATAGCACCCGTTGGAATTGCGCTGTTTTCATTGCCGTTTGGTCGAGCCACCACTTCTCCAACAATTAAAACGCACCATTCAGCGCGGAGCGCACCCGCGACCGATTCATCTGAGATAACTACTTGTACCGCACCAGTTGCATCTCGTAAATCTATAAATGCCACACCACCGTGATCACGGCGCCGAGCAACCCAACCAGCCAACTTAATCTCGCTGCCGATATGTGAAGGGCGAATATCCCCGGCGTTATGAGTACGTAACACGTTGCTCCTGAATCTTTTTTTACTTTAATAAAGCGGAATTGATGGTGCTAAGAGTAACCGAAGATGCAACTCCAGTTTCCATATTTTTCAATTCACCAACCCCGGAAGATAACTCGGATTCACCGATCACCAACGCATATTTAGCCCCACTTTTATCAGCGCCTTTCATAGCGCCTTTCAATGCGCGGTCACCGTAAGCGCAATCCACAATTGCGCCACCGTTTCGCAAGCCATCTATAAATTTGATTGCAAAATTCTTAGCGCTCTCCCCTAGTGGTATTACATAAAGATCAGGCCGAGAAGTTTTAGTTAAATCAATACCTTCAGCCTCGCACGCTAATACTGTTCGATCGATACCAAGCCCGAATCCAATGCCAGAAAGATTTTGACCGCCAAGGGATTCCATCAACCCGTCATACCGACCACCGCCGCCAATACCAGATTGTGCTCCCAATAATTCATGGACAAATTCAAATGCAGTTCCGGTGTAATAATCTAACCCACGCACCATTCGAGGATTAATCGTGTAAGCAATCCCGAGAGCGTCTAAATATTCTTTCACTTTAGCAAAGTGCGTAGCGCTCTCTTTAGTTAAATAATCTAGTAGTAATGGTGCGCTTGTCATCATTTCAATGATCGGGGTTCGTTTGTCATCGAAGATTCGTAACGGGTTTAATTTTACGCGCTCTCTTGTAGCATCATCTAAATCTAGCTTGGCAATAAATGCCACCAAATCTTTCCGATGCGCGCCCCGCGAAGCGGCATCACCAAGAGAAGTAATATCCAATCGAAATTTTCGCAAACCTAAGTTCCGATATCCGGTATGCGCTATCGCGATAACTTCAGCATCAATTGCCGGATCATCTAGCCCAATTGCTTCAATTCCAACCTGATAAAACTGACGGTAACGACCCGCTTGTGGCCTTTCCGCACGGAAAAATGGACCGGAGTACCAAACTTTTACTGGTAACTGGCCGCGATCTAATCCATGTTCAATGACTGCACGCATTACGCCAGCAGTACCTTCTGGTCTTAATGTGATTGACCGACCGCCACGATCTTCAAATGTGTACATCTCTTTACTGACAACATCAGTAGATTCACCAACGCCACGAGTAAATAATTCAGTATCTTCAAAAATTGGCAGTTCGAGTAATTTATAACCAGCCAATTTCGCCGGTCTAATTAATTCGCGGCGCACCGATTCAAAAGCAATCGAACGATCCGGGAAGTACTCGCTTACACCTTTTGGGGCTTGAAATTTCATCGGGCACCTACAGTTAGATTTTTTAAATAAGGATTGCTCTTTCGCTCTTGCGCAATTGTAGTTTCGGGGCCGTGCCCAGGTAGAACTCTGATTTCATCAGAGAGCGTAAGAATTTTTTCTTGTAAAGTTTTTGTCATATCGGTTACAGATCCGGTTGGTAAATCAGTTCTGCCAATTGATCCGGCAAAAAGCACATCGCCAGTTACCGCAATTTTATCTGCAACCATGAAAATAACGGAGCCGCGAGTGTGCCCCGGAGCGTGCACAATCTTGATAGATAAACCCGCGATGGCGAGTACTTCATTGCTCTTAACCTCTTTGACATTTCCAGGTTCGTGAAATGCTTCGCGTCCAGTTTCGCTCGCCAACATAGATAAAAGCGAGGCAGATTCGGCGCTTAGCGCACGTTCTGGATAGGTCAACAACTCTCGATCGCCTGAATGGATGTAAGTAATGTATTTATTTGCCGCGCTGCCATTCTCAACTGAAGTTGCCATCGGAACTACTGAAAAAGTATGGTCTAAATGTCCGTGGGTTAATAAAGTTGCCACTGGTTTCAATTTATATCTATCTACAATTTCATAAATTTCGTTTGTTAAATCGGGGATCGCGATACCAGGATCAACAATCACGCACTCTTCACTTTTCCCCGTGGCTAAAATCCAACAATTTGTGCCATAAAAGGGTGCAGCTACTGATTCGACTAACATTTCACCCCTCCGATTCATGCTTTCGCGCCCGTTCAACTACGCTGCCCCGCGCTTAGCCAGTGCAAATTGCTCGGCCTTTTACTCAACTAGGGGTTCAGGGTACCTTTACCCTCTGCTGCATCGCTTGATTTACTCTCTAAATGGAGTGTGAAACTGGCAAAGCGGCAATAGCAAAAGCTAAAAAACAACCGCCCAACACAACAACAGAGCGTAAATCGTGCAAGCGATAATCGCGCAAGGGAAAGCAGGTTCCGAATGGATACCGCAACAAATCAACCAATCATCAATTCACCAGCAGCAGCGCTAGTTGGAGATCCAGCCAAATATGGTCGGGTCGCCGCCGATGGCACTGTCTTTGTAATTACTGGGGATGGCGAAAAAGCAGTTGGTTCATATCCTGGGAAAACACCTGAAGAGGCCCTTGCGTACTTTGTTAGAAAATTTGAAGCTCTTGCTTCGGAAGTTGCATTACTAGCTGCCCGTATTAAAAGTGGAGCGATGGTCCCTTCAGATGCACTTGCCGCAGTAACTAAATTACGGCAACAGGTTGAAAACCTTAATGGTGTGGGAAATCTAGCTGCGCTTAAATTGTCAGTTGAACAGATCCCAAACCTTATTGAAGAACATAAAACTATTTTCGAAGCGCGCAAAGCTGCCGAAGCTGCGGCAAAAGCGGTCAAGCGCGCCGAAGGTCAGGCAGTCAAAGAAAAACTTGTTGTTGAAGCTGAGATGCATGCGCTCTCCGAAAATTGGAAACTTACCAGCGAGCGATTGAAAACCCTCCTGGACGAATGGAAGAAAGCGCCGCGCTTAGATAAAAAAGCTGACGCTGATCTTTGGAAACGTTTCTCAGCATCTCGCAATAAGTTTGATAAACGTCGGCGCACTCATTTTGCGACTTTGTTGCAGGCGCAATCTGCAGTCAAATCCGCTAAAGAAATTATTGTTACCGAAGCCGAATCACTTGCCAATTCCCGAGATTGGGTGGCAACTGCCCGCCGATATAAAGCGCTAATGGAGCAATGGAAACTTTCCGGTCGCGGTAAAAAAACTGATGATGCGAAGTTATGGGTAAGATTCAAAACCGCGCAAGATACCTTCTTTGCTGCAAAAAATAGTGACTTAGAAAAACGCCAAGGGACGATGAGCGAAAATTTGGCAAAGCGGGAAGCGTTAATTCTAGAAATTGAAGCCGTACTTCCAATTACCAATTTGGATGAAGCCCGCCGTAAGTTTCGTGATCTCCAGAGTAAGTGGAGCAAGATTGGAATGACGGAGCGGAGCAAGCGGGCTGCCTTTGATAAGCGCTTTGAAATTGTAGAAACCGCAATTAAGGAAGCCGAAGCGGAGAAATGGCGCAAGAGCGATCCAACCGCAAAAGCCCGCGCAAATGATGTCGTGTCACAATTATCTGCAGCGGTTGCAAATTACGAAGCTCAAGCTCTAAAAGCTGAAACCGCCGGTAATGTTAAAAAAGCGAGCGAACTTCGCGAAGCTGCTGCTGCTCGCCGAACCTGGTTATCAGAGGCTGAAAAAGGGTTATCCGAATTTACTAATTAATTATTAGTAACACGCGATACATCATAAACACCTTCAATATTTCGCACTGCGCTCAGAATTGCATCAAGGTGGGAGGCATCTGCCATCTCAAATGAAAACCTTGAAATCGCAACTCGATCTCTAGATGTACTAACCGCAGCACTTAAGATATTTACATGCTGATCCGATAGCGTTCTGGTTACATCCGATAGCAACCGGGATCGATCTAAAGCTTCGACTTGAATATTTACTAAATAAATACTCTTTGCATTTGGATCCCATTTAACTCCGACCATCCGATCGCCTTGATTGAGTTCTAAATCTGCGACATTTATACAATCCACTCGATGAATTGAAACACCACTTCCTTTAGTTATGAAACCCGTAATCGCATCACCAGGCACTGGTGTGCAACAACGAGCCAATTTAATTAATACTTCCCCAACACCTTCTACAATTACCCCAGACGCACTTCGTTTTGGAGCGTGAATTGTGGCGCCACTTATTAAATTTTCTACAGCTGGTTCTTCATGAGTGTCATCTAAACCAAGTGCTGTTACCAATTTTTCAATAATTGATGCTGATGAAACATGCCCGTCACCCACCGCGGCATATAGCGATTCAATATCGGAATAGCGAAGTTCATGTGCCAGCTCTAATAGTGCGTGCCCTGCAAGGATTTTTTGCAAAGGCAGCCCTGCTTTTCGCATTTGGCGCGCTATCGATTCCTTACCGGCATCAATGGCTTCTTCGCGTCGTTCCTTACTGAACCACGCTTTGATCTTTGAGCGAGCTCTTGGGGATTTTGCGAATGCTAGCCAATCCCTGCTGGGACCAGAAGTTTCGCTCTTATTCAAAACTACTTCAATTACATCACCATTAGATAACGGTGCGGCTAAAGCCACCAATTTCCCATTCACTTTAGCGCCAACACAGTGATTTCCCACTTCAGTATGTACCGCATAAGCAAAATCAACCGGGGTAGAACCTTCTGGCAAGGCAATTACACTGCCTTTAGGTGTAAAGACAAAAACTTCTGGAGTTCTTAAATCATAACGAAGCGCATCTAAAAATTCATTTACATCCGAAGTTTCCTGTTGCCATTCATGTAATTGTTTTAACCAGAGCATATCTGGGCTAGCCACTTCGTTCTTATTTTTCTTGCCTAGTTTATATTTCCAATGCGCTGCAATTCCATATTCCGCACGAGCATGCATATCTTCAGTTCGGATTTGAATTTCAACAGCTTTGCCATTCGGTCCAATAACCGTGGTGTGTAACGATTGATATAAATTGAATTTGGGCATCGCTATGTAATCCTTAAATCGTCCAGGTACTGGACTCCAACGCGCATGTACAGCACCGAGTACCGCGTAACAATCCCGCACATCCTCAACTAAAACTCGAATTCCAACGAGATCGTAAATGTCGTTGAAATCGCGACCGCGGACCACCATTTTTTGGTAAACGCTATAAAGGTGTTTTTGCCGGCCAGTTACTTCAGCCTTGATTTTTTCAGCTTTTAGATCCGCTTTTAAAGTATCTACAAACTCTTCAGTCAACTTCGCCCGCGAGGGCGAGCGTTCAATCACTAATCGATCAATCTCTTCGTATTTTTTTGGTTCTAAAGTTTTAAAAGATAAGTCCTCTAATTCCCATTTAATAGCGTTCATGCCTAATCGATTGGCTAGTGGAGCATAGATATCAATCGTTTCCCGTGCTTTACGTTGCGCCGACTCAATCGAAACGAATTGCCATGTCCGAGCGTTATGTAAACGATCACAAAGTTTTATAACAAGTACGCGAATATCGCGCGACATCGCGACCACCATTTTTCTTACAGTTTCCGCCTCAGCGTTTGGACCGTAACTTAATTTATCCAATTTAGTAACGCCATCAACCAACCCAGCTACTTCATCGCCAAAATCGCGTTTCACATCCTCAAGTGAATATGGCGTATCTTCGACGGTATCGTGCAATAACGCGGCCGCAATCGTTGGAATATCTAGGCCAAGTTCGGCAAGTATTTCGGCTACCGCAACTGGATGAGTGATGTAGGGATCGCCAGATTTACGCAATTGCCCAGCGTGGGCAGTTTCCGCAGTCGCGAAAGCTTTCTCAAGGATTGCAACCTCTGCTTTGCTCGCACGTTCTAGCAATTTATCCGTAATGCTAGAAGTCAATGCGCTCATAATTGCAACTTAACGTTAACGGCGGTGCTTGCGGTTCCGTTTTGGTTGGTTGCGTGGACCTCTTGGTCGGTCATCATTTGCGGCAGTTACAGATCTTTCATCCGAATTGGAAGTTGTTGTACTTTGAGAAATTGAGGATGCGCTAGCCCCACCGCGCGCTGCTACTCGTTTTCTAAGCGCTTGCATTGCTGGTTCGCGCTCGCGCAGCGCCGCTAAAAATGGTGTTGCAATGAAGATTGAAGAATAAGTTCCAGTTGCCAGACCAATAAATAGCGCTAAAGACAAATCTTTCAACGTACCGGCTCCGAGTAGGCCAGCTCCAACAAAAAGAATTGATCCGACCGGGATTAACGCTGTGAGTGAGGTATTAAATGAACGAACTAAAGTTTGATTAACCGCGAGATTGGCCGCCTGCGAATATGTCATTTTCCCGGAACTCGTTACTGATTTAGTGTTCTCCCGTACTTTATCGAAAACCACCACGGTGTCGTAAAGTGAATATCCCAGAATTGTTAAGAACCCAATTACAGTTGCGGGCGTTACATCAAAACCAACGAGCGCGTAAATTCCAACCGTAATAAAAACGTCATGGATAACTGCAACAATCGCGGCAATCGCCATCTTTGGTTCGAAAGCCAGCGCTAGATAGAGCATTACAACAATTATGAATGCAATCAATCCATATAGCGCCTTCCGGGTGATCTCTTTACCCCAAGATGGACCCACACTTTGAGTGTCGATTGATTCAACTTTCACACCGAATTTAGCGGCGAGTGCATCTTGAATCGCATTAGATTCAAGGGGAGTTAGCGCGCCAGTTTGTACTTGAACTTTATTGCTACCGATTTTTTGTACTATTACCTCAGAAGCTAAACCAGTCGAGGCGACTGCTGCTCGTGCGTTTTCGACAGTAACCCCAGGTTGAGTCACCATGAACGAGGACCCACCCTTAAATTCAATACCTAATTTCAAACCTTGCACACTTAGCGCAAATAAAGAAGCAATAATTAAAATTCCTGAGATTGCATACCAACGTCTACGCTTTCCAATAAAGTCAATCGACTTTTCGCCGCGGTAAAGTCGTCCGCCAATGCCTGCAAGTGATGCCATAACGATTACTCCCCTACTTTTGCGGTTGAAGTTTTAGGTGCTATTCCCAAGCTCTTTTGGGAGAACCCGCTGATCGCTGATCCACTATTAAAGAATTTGCGAGAAGCCATAATTGTCACCAATGGTTTGGTAAAGAAGAAAACCACCACTAAATCAACGAGAGTAGTTAATCCAAGTGTGAATGCGAAACCACGTACGCCACCAACTGCGAAGAAATAGAGTAATACCGCAGCAATCAATGAAACTAAGTCCGCCACAATGATGGTGTGCCGCGCTCTTAACCAGCCACTTTCAACGGCGGAGCGGAGCGAACGACCTTCCCGGACTTCATCACGTAACCGTTCAAAATAAACAATAAAGGAGTCGGCGGTAATACCAATCGAAACAATTGCACCTGCAATACCAGCGAGGGTTAGCGTGAAACCAATCCAATGGCCCAGTAATAAGAAGAGAACATAGACCAATGCCGCAGCTACGCCGAGTGAGCCAACAGAGACTAAACCTAAGCCGCGGTAGTAGAGCATTGAATAAACCACAACGAGGAATAGACCTAGATAACCGGCAAGTAAACCTGCTCGTAATTGATCTGCCCCAAGGGTTGGTGAAACTTGTTGCACTTCGCCACGGTCAAAAGCCAATGGCAACGCACCGTATTTAAGAACATTTGCTAAATCTTGCGCCTCTGCTTGGCTAAAGCTGCCAGTAATTTGCGCGTTTCCAGAAACAATTGCTTCGTTAATTCGAGGTGCTGAGACAACCAGACCATCCAACACAATCGCTACTTGATTTTGTGGGGTTGGCAGTGAGACTACCCGAGTTGTGATCTCACCAAATTTTTTCGTGCCATCATTATTAAAAGAAAGTGAGACATACCAACCTGCGGCGCCCTGTTGGTCAATCGCAGCCGTCGCCTTGGAAACATCGCGACCAACAACTTCGGCGTTTGAAAGCACATACTTACTTGCACCCGCGCGATCGCAAGCCACGATTTGAGCATTGGCATCATCGCCTCCGCCGGCTTGACGCGATGTTGCTAGTGAACAATCTAACGTTGCAAATTTCGCGGCAGCTTCTGCGGTAACTCCGGCAGGCAGCGTTGCGGTCGCGGTATCGCCAGTTAATGAAGTCGCGTTCGCGGCACCTTCTACAAGTACTTGGCGGAATCTAAGTTCTGCAGTTTGTCCCACAAGTTCTACTACTCGACGGCCAGTATCGCCAGGAACTGAAATTACAATTTGACGGTTAACGCCGCTGCCTTGTGATGAAACTTCACTTTCAGCTACGCCTAAAGAGTTAACTCGTTGTCTAATAATTGAGACTGCTTGATCAATTGCTTCGCTAGTAACTTTGCCGCTCTCTCCCGCCGCAATTCGAGGCTGCAACGTAACGCTGGTGCCACCGCGCAAATCTAACCCGAGTTTTACCGCACTCGCTCCTTGAACAAAAGCAATCGCAAATAAGGCAATAATCGAAACCAACAAAATCGCAATGGTTCGACCCGGACGCGCGGCTGTTTTAGCTGAAGTATTTGATGACATGAGGCGCAAGTCTAGGCATCTTCGGCTGGTGTGTCGAAAATGCTCACATTTCCCGATACCGGTGGCGGAACTTTGCCTAAATGTTTCCAAGCTGCGCTCGTTGCGATTCGCCCTCTTGGGGAGCGCGCAATAAATCCGGCTCGTACTAAAAATGGCTCTGCAACGCTCTCAATGGTTTCAGTTTCTTCGCCTACTGCCATCGCCAATGTAGATAGCCCAACTGGTCCGCCATTAAATCGTTCCACCAGCGCAGTAATTACCGCTTTATCCAGTCGATCTAGCCCAATATGATCAACTTCATAGATCGTTAAAGCAGCATTTGTATCCGCAAGATTTACCGCACCGTCGCCATGTACTTGTGCAAAATCTCGGACTCGCCGGAGTAATCGATTCGCAATTCGCGGCGTTCCTCTAGAACGTTTTCCGATTTCCGAGATTGCGCTCTCTGCTATTTGTAGCGTTAATAAATCAGCGCTGCGTTTAACTATGTTGGTTAAATCAGCATCATCATAGAAATCCAAATGTGCAGTAAATCCGAATCGATCGCGCAGTGGTGCCGGCAATAACCCTGCTCTAGTTGTAGCGCCAACTAATGTGAAGTGCGGAAGCCTTAGTGGAATTGCAGTTGCACCTGGGCCTTTCCCAACAATGACATCGACGCGAAAATCTTCCATCGCCATATAAAGCATCTCTTCTGCAGGTCGCGACATTCGATGGATTTCATCAAGAAAAAGAATTTCACCTTCAACTAGCGATGAGAGTATCGAGGCTAAGTCGCCAGCATGTTGAATCGCGGGTCCACTAGTTATACGAATTGGTGCGTTCATTTCGCTCGCGACGATCATGGCTAACGTTGTTTTTCCTAAACCAGGCGGTCCGGATAATAAAATGTGATCTGCCGGGGTTTTACGTTCGCGAGCCGCCCGAAGTAACAAATCAATCTGATCTTTAACGCGTTGCTGTCCAACAAAATCAGAGAGCGTAGTCGGCCGTAACGTTTGTTCCAGCGATAAATCTTCGCTTTCAGCTTCCGCTTTCATCGAAAATTCTGATTCAGTCATAATTCCAACGCCTAGCGCTTCCCAGATTGGGAAAGTGCTAATTTCAGAAGCTCACTTAAATCGAATTGATTGGCTGCTTCCCCTAAATTACTTCTGACGCGCTCTATTGCAAGTTCGGCTTCTTTGGTTGAATAACCAAGTCCAGTGAGCGCACCACTTAATTGTTCACTCCAAATTGGTCGAGCTGTTCCAGCAACCCCAACTAAATGTTTAGCCATTTTCTCCCGCAGTTCTAGAACTAATCGCTGGGCCACTTTCTTTCCGATTCCTGGAATTTTCTCAAGAGCTGTTGAATTACCATCAGAGATAGCTTTTCCCATCTCCAACGGAGCAAACGATGCTAAAGCTGCTAGCGCTACCCGTGGCCCAATACCGGAAACGGTTTGAAGCAATTCAAAAAAATCACGAGACGGAGCATCTAGAAATCCGTAGAGAGTTAGCGAGTCTTCACGAACTAGTAGCGAAGTAAAAAAGAATTGTTGGTTATCAATTTTGCAATGTGTTGCAGTTATTGGCGTAACTTGAACTTGCATGCCAACGCCACCAACTTCAATAATCACATGGTTGAGCGAAACTCCAACTACTCGCCCGGATAACGATGAAATCATTTACCTTTTGCTTTCTGTAATGAACTAATTCGGGATTTCTCTTTTTTAAGAGCCGAAGCAACTAGGGCGTTGCCCCTACCCCGCCAATGATGGCAAATAGCTAGCGCCAACGCATCTGTACTGTCTACGGGTTGCGGAATTGTTTTCAATTTCAGCAATTTTTTTACCATCTCGGCAACTTGTTTCTTGTCAGCCCGCCCAGAACCAGAAACTGCAGCTTTAACTTCGCTAGGGGTATGCATCGCTACTGGAATACCATTTCTAGCAGCGATTAAAAGGGCTACACCGGCTGCTTGGCCAGTTGCCATCGCCGTTTTTACATTCAATTGCGAAAAAACTCGCTCTACTGCGATCACATCCGGTTTATATTTTTTTATCCAAGTTATAAGTTCAACCTCTAATTGGAGCAACCTAGCTTCGAGCGGTGCAGTCACATCGGTGCGGATTACGCCTACTCCAACCATCTGCAAATTTTGATAATTGTCGCCATCGACTATTCCAATACCGCATCTGGTTAAACCAGGGTCAACTCCTAACACTCGCATGAATTGAGCCTAATAGGCGGTAGTGAATCGTTAGCCCAGGCTCGCCATTACTTCATCGGATACATCAAAATTTCCGTAAACATTCTGCACATCATCGAGGTCTTCAATTGCTTCAATCAATTCAAAAACTTTCTTAGCTGCTTCAGCGTCCAATGGAATTGACAGGGTTGGTAAAAATGAAGATTCAGCTGATTCGTATTCGACCTCGTTATTTTGCAAGGCGGTACGCACCGAAATTAAATCACTAGGGTCGCAGACCACTTCGAATGATTCGCCAAGATCATTAACCTCTTCAACGCCGGCTTCTAAAACAAATTCCAGAATAGCGTCTTCATTGAAACTTTTGGTTCCTTGAGTTTTATTAACTATTACTACGCCTTTACGATTAAACATATATGAAACTGAACCAGGATCTGCCATATTGCCGCCATTTCGGGTAACGGCTACGCGCACTTCTGAGGCCGCGCGGTTCCGGTTATCTGATAAACATTCAATAAGCAGCGCAACACCATTTGGCCCGTAACCCTCATACATAATAGTTTCCCAGGTTGCAGCACCGGCCTCTAAACCTGCGCCACGTTTAACGGCGCGCTCAATATTATCTGATGGCATCGAACTCTTCTTAGCTTTAGCAATTGCATCGAAAAGCGTTGGGTTGCCTACTACATCAGGGCCGCCAGTGCGAGCCGCAACTTCAATTCCTTTAATTAATTTTGCAAAATTCTTAGCACGTCTAGAATCTATGATTGCTTTCTTATGTTTGGTGGTTGCCCACTTGGAATGACCCGACATAATTTTCTCCTATTGCACAATCGCTTGCTGACAAACGCTATCAACAAAGTATTTATGAATTCTATTATCGCCAGTTAGCTCTGGGTGAAATGATGTTGCAAAAATTGAGCCTTGCCGTACCGCTACTGGATGACCCTGCACTTGCGCTAATACCGTTACACCGATGCCGACATTTTCCACCCAAGGCGCTCTGATGAAGACTGCACGTACCGGTATTTCGGTTATGCCGTTGAAAGTTATATCGTTTTCAAACGAATCTACTTGCCGACCAAAAGCATTTCGTCGAACCGTTACATCAAGCCCACCAAAAGTTTCTTGTCCCACAATTGCATCTAGAACTTGATTGGCGAGCAAAATCATTCCGGCGCAGGAACCGTAGGTAGGCATTCCATTTTTTATTCGAGCGCTAATTTCATCGAAAATACCAAATGTCCGAGCTAATTTTGCGATTGTTGTGGATTCACCGCCTGGAATTACTAACGCATCTACTCGCTCTAACTCAGATGCTCGTCGCACAAGTGAGGCCGAAACTCCGCAATCACTTAACGATCGCGCATGTTCCCTAACATCACCTTGGAGCGCCAGAACTCCAATTCTCACTTATTACCAGCCCCGCTCCGCTAATCGGTGTGGCACTGGGATATCCGCAACATTTATCCCAACCATCGCTTCACCTAAACCGCGCGAAACTTCGCCAACAACTTTTGGATCATCAAAGAAAGTAACCGCTTTTACAATAGCTGCGGCTCGTTGCTCTGGGTTACCAGATTTGAAAATTCCAGATCCAACAAAGACACCATCAGCACCTAATTGCATCATCATCGCTGCATCCGCAGGAGTTGCAATGCCACCAGCAGTGAAAAGTACTACCGGCAGTTTTCCGGTAGCGGCAATCTCTTTAACTAATTCATAAGGTGCTTGCATCTCTTTAGCTGCAACATAAAGTTCATCTTCGCGTAACGATGAAAGTCGACGAATCTCACCAGCGATTGCGCGCATATGAGTAGTGGCATTAGAAACATCGCCAGTACCAGCTTCACCTTTAGAACGAATCATTGCGGCACCTTCGTTGATGCGACGCAGCGCTTCCCCGAGATTTGTTGCACCGCAAACGAATGGAACCGTAAAATTCCATTTATCAATATGGTTTGCGTAATCAGCCGGCGTTAAAACTTCAGACTCATCTATATAATCGACTCCGATGCTTTGCAAAATTTGGGCTTCAACGAAATGGCCAATTCGCGCTTTTGCCATTACCGGAATCGAAACTCTCGCCTGAATAGCTTCGATCATGTCGGGATCTGACATTCGAGATACGCCACCTTGGGCACGGATATCGGCGGGAATTCGTTCAAGCGCCATCACCGCAACCGCACCGGCATCTTCGGCTATCTTGGCTTGATCAACGTTAACAACATCCATAATCACGCCACCCTTAAGCATCTCTGCCATGCCGCGTTTTACCCGCGAGGTACCGGTGATATTTTCAGCCATTTTTTCTGCCTGCCTTCATGGATAGATTTAGGTTGTTGAGTCTACTTTGTTGTTGCTGGAGATGCACTCGGAGATTTTGGCGTCAAATAGGTGAAAATGGGTTCTTGATCGGTTAAGGCAATCCAAATTTGGCCAGGAGTAAACGGTAATTCGCTCCCATCTTCAAGGAGCCAAGTTGTGCCAGTGTCCGCGCTAACGCGATTCCAAGTGGCACGAAAAACTTCGCTATCGCGAAGAACATATCCCGGACCCGTACCAACTGTTTCGCTCATCGGAGTTACGCCGCCAAATTTATCACCGTAAATAGAGGCTGATATTTTCACCAATTGAATTACCAAAGTTGGCGAACCTAGTTGGGTGCCAATTGCCGAAAAATTAGCCGAATTATTATGCGATAACAGCCAACGCGATTGGCTCTCTGACCAGCTAGCTCCATAACTTGCGTTTGGCCAAGATATTTTCACTGCCGATATCACTTGACCTCCGGCAGGCTTCTTGCCAAATTGCCATCCCATATTTTTTGCGGAGACTAAATTTTTTGCTTTTGCCATCAATGGCGCAGAATTTAAAATCATGTTGGTTGGCGCGCTACGGTTGGGGTCACGGTAATAAATTGTCGGAGAATTGCGTTCCGCACCTAAATCTTCAATGTTGGCGGCAGCGATCACCGGACGCATCTTTGATTGCGCGCCGCTGTACGCTAATCCAACTCGACCATATTGCGCCAAAAGATCGATATCGCTTATCCGTAGTGATCTAATCGGGCCGATATCTTTCGGGATCTTCGACGAATAAATCGCAAGCAATCTAGTCAATCCTGCTTCTACTTGTTCAATATAGATTACGTCGGCAAACTCTAACCCCACTTGCGGATGAGCTGCATTGGTATCGTCAATTTTTACAGCTAAGACCGGACCGTTACTGCCAGGCATTCCAGTAAAAGCATTTCTTTCAATTTCTTTGGGTGCGAGCTTTTCAATTTGTTTGGAGATCGTGGCGCAACTAGAGAGGGCAGATGCCATCACAATAAAAATCGATATTGCCGATATTAGTAACCGAGATTTCTTCACAAAAGATCATCTTCGAAGGCATACTTAACTGGAAGCGGCGCAGTGCCAGCCAATCTAAAGAGCCGAAAAACTAATTTTTCCCGAAGCGCTTTAGTGGCAGCAACCGCTTCAATATGGATTGCGATCGCTACTCGTACCCGCTCCGTAACATCTTCTAACTTTGCAAAGATTTCCGGATGCAGCTCTGGCAGATCACTTTCGCTCTGCAATAAGTTGAGCGTTCCAGATAAACCACTCTCTTGATCGCTTCTTTCAAATATTTGAGCTTCACGCGCGCCGTAAGCCGCGCCAGTTAATATCAAATTGGTAGCGGGATCGATTTCGGGTAAATGCGCAATTTCCAAAGATATGGCAGCGCGCCGTTGCAGCGTGGCATCTAAATTCGCCCAAGAAGTTTCCACCCGATGATGTAAGCGATCTAACCGAGTAGCTGAAAATGATAGATACCAGGCAAATAGTAGGAAGATAACTAAGAGCGCTAATGAAGTTTTCATAACCTATTAACTGCTCTCTCTGGTAAATAGTCGGTTCCAAGATCGACTCTCTGAGATCAGCCCGACTTTACCGCCACCAGTAAGCGCCATCGAATAAACATCCATTATCTGCTCTGCTACTTGTGACCAATCAAATCGCTCAGCTGATTGGAATCCAATATTTGCTAAATCTTTTCGTTTAATTTCATCGCGCAACAGGTCGATTATTACTTTCGCAAGTTCGGTTGCACTTTCAGATTCGAAGAGTGCGCCGTATTCGCCACCGTTTAACAAGTGTCTAAATGCTGGGATATCACTTGCGACGATTGCGGTTTCGCTCGCAAGTGCTTCGGTCAATATAATGCCAAAAGATTCGCCACCGGTATTAGGCGCTACATAAAGATCAACCGATTTAAGCAAGCTAGCTTTATCGGCTTCACTTACCCGACCTAAGAAAACCAACTTGTTTCGTAGTTGCGCATTTACGCTCTTCAAAGTTTCAGCGCTATCGCCCGGTCCTGCTATCAGTATTTTTGCATCCGGGATAAACCGAGTAATGATTGGCAGCGCATCCAAAAGAATTTGTAGACCTTTACGAGGCTCCTCAAATCGACCAATGAAACCAATGGTATTTGGGTGTTGCCATTCCTCTGTTGGTAACGCTTTTCTAAATAAATTCACATCAATACCATTTGGAATTACCACAGCATCGGTCTCTAAATGAATCTTCAAGGTCTCTCGAGCAACCTCACTAACTGCAATCCGGGCGCTCAATTTTTCGATCACAGGTTCTAGCAGCGGACTGATTGCAAATGCAACTTTCTGTCTTGGCGCAGACGCATGGAAAGTTCCAACCATTGGACCTTCTCCTAGCCAACAAGCTAAGAGCGATAGCGAAGGAATAGCCGGTTCGTGTAGGTGTAACAGATCAAAATTGCCTTGCGATATCCATTGTCGTACCCGTGAGGCAGCGACGGGTCCAAAAAGTACTCGAGCTACGGCACCGTTGTAAGGAATCGAAATCGGTCGACCCGCTGGAACCACAAAATTATCCACTAATGATGTTTCATCGCTTACTGGTGCCAGAACCGAAACATAATGACCTTGATTAATGTAGTACTTGGCCAAGTCTCTAATATGCGCCTGCACGCCACCGGGTGTATCCCAACCATAAGGTGAAACCATGCCGATTCTTAACGCTGCATTTTTTGGCGAATAACTCATTCTGCAGTCCGTTCTACAAAATCGCCATCAACCCAAATCCGCTGCAACATATGCCAATCTTGCGGGTACCGTGCAATATTTGCGGCAAATCGATCAGCACAAATTTGGGTAATAACCTGAATCATTTCATCCTTGGATCCATGGCTAGGTAACTCAATTGGTTTTTCAAACTCAATCCGAATTCCAGTTGGCGTGTAAGAAACAAATGCAGTAACTAAAGCTGCGCCGGTTTGTAATGCAAGCGCGGCGGGACCGCCAGGCATCCGCGCTATCCCATCAAAAAAATTAACAGTGACGCCAGATTTTGAGAGGTCTCGATCTGCCACCAGAGCAACTAATTTTCCGCTCCGTAACCGCTGCGCCAAAATAGCCGTTACGCGAGAATTTAAGTCAAGAGCTTCCATTCCCATTTTTTCGCGATGTTGCAAAAAACGCCGAAAAAGCCGCTCCGGCTTCACATGTTCCACCACGGTGGTTAGCGAGATTCCTTGGGCGCAAAAATAAGCGCCCGCGTGATCCCAATTTCCAGCATGTGGCAATGAAACTATTAAACCTTTGCCAGCTGCAAGAGCGTCAAAAAAATATTTATCATTAATGGTCTCCGCCGAATTTAAAATCTGGCTCTTATCCCAATCCGTAAATCTGAAAGTATCAATCCAATATCGCAAATGTGAGCGCATGCTCTTTTTTAATAAATCTGCCATCGCAACTTCATCGTATTCAGGTTTAACTCGCGATAAATTACTATGTAATCTCGTAATACTTTTTCCGTTGCGAAGTCGAGTTAGATCAGCAATTACATCACCTAACCGATATGCAGCGCGCTTTGGTAGCACCCGCAGCAAGCGCCAACAAGATAGGTAGATAAAATAAGTGCAGTAATCAATCATGCAGTTTCCTGATAAACCATAAACAACCGTTGTACTACCGTAATTAAACTCAGTAAAACTAGGATCCAAATACCGAAAGCAAGTGCATACGGGACGCCTAACCCATGTAAACCAATTCCCAAAAGCACCAAGATCAATCTTTCAGTTCGTTCCGCAACTCCGCCATTGCATGCAATATCTAGCGATTCCGCTCGGGCTTTTACATAAGAAACCATTAGCCCTGAAATCAAAGCAACTAACGCGGGAATGAAAAGTGGATCCGCACTCCGCTCCAAATAAATGATGACGCCGATAAATATGGTGGAATCTGCGATGCGATCACAGGTTGAATCTAGTAAGGCTCCCCATGGGCTGCCGCCTTTTGCCGATATTCGCGCCATCGTGCCATCGAAGAGATCGCTTAACGAGAAAATGCAGATTGCAATTGTGCCCCAGAAGAAATGGCCATTCGGATATGCAACCAGCGAAGTTATGATCACTAAAAAGGAGCCGATCGCCGTAACCAAGTTTGGGGTTAAGCCAATCTTCAAGGCAAAACGGCAGGCTGGTGTGATGAACCTAGTGACTGGAGCCTTAAATGGGATCTGTAACATCGTTCCCATCGTAGGCTGACCCGCATGAGTATCCCAATTAACTCGCATATTTCGGCGTTGGCTATCGGAATTTCCAGCGCTATCCCAGCAGATTTCTACGAAGCTATCGGACTGGCAGGCGCCTGCATCTATACCGACACCAATACTGAACCAGATTTAACCGAACTATCTGGAGCATCACTCGCCATTTTTATGGTCAATGCTCAAGTTGGTATCGATTCGAAAATGGTGGCGATATGGGATGCCTGTCGAGAATCACAGCTACCGCGATTACTTATGGTCTCTGGATTATCCGAAGGTGAAATTGATTTTGATGACATTGTGATGATTGCTAATCGCATTCTAGATCCAGTCGTAACACCATTTCTAGTGTTACATGACGAGAGTGGCCAACCTAACGGCCTAATTGATATTGCAACTTCGCAAACTTATGACTACTCCAAAGGTCCCGTCAAAATTGCAACCGCTGACGAAGATTTGATAATTTTGGTTTCAGAATTTGCCGCGGAATATCAAGAACAACTTGAAGAATTTGGTGACGCTGGCTTTCCAGATGGTTTGCTCTTCCCATGCATCCCTTTTATTTCATCCTTAGGTATCGGCATAACCGAGGCACGCCGATATATTGATCTTATTCCCAAGCTTTAGCTAATTCATTTCTAGTTGTTGCTAACAACTCTGGCAAAACTTTTGTCTGACCAATTATTGGCATGAAATTTGCATCACCGCTCCATCTTGGCACTACATGTTGATGAATATGTTCGGCGACCCCAGCACCAGAAATTGCGCCTTGATTCATTCCTAAATTAAAACCCGCGCAATTAGAAACCTTACGAAGTACCGCCATTGCTTTTGCACTAAATTCAGTAATCTCGTTACGTTCTGAAATAGTCAACTCAGTTAAATCAGCCACATGGCGATTGGCGCAGATCAACATATGACCGGCGTTGTATGGGTAAAGATTCATCACTGCATAAACTTCTTTACCGCGGGCCACAATTAACGCAGCCTCATCGTTCATTTTAGGGATTTCACAAAATGGGCATCTAACTTCGTTTCCATCCAATGGTCGATTTTCCCCAGTCAGATAGGCCATCCGGTGTGGCGCCCATATCCGTTGCCATCGATCTGGCATTCCCACGCCACCGGGTATCTGGTTATTATCCATAAAGAAATATCAAACTTGGCTTCGTTCCGCGACAGCTTTTTGAATTTCAGAAATGGCATCCGCAATCGCGATTCCATTTTTTTGGTCGCCGTTTCGGTACCGGAAAGAGAGCGCATTCGCCGTAACATCTTCTTCGCCCGCAATAATCATGAATGGGATTTTTTCAGTCTGGGCATTTCGAATCTTTTTCTGCATCCGATCATCGGAAGCATCAATCTCCGCGCGAATCCCCAAGCTCCGCATCTCTTTCACGATTTTTTCCAAATACGGAGCATAAATATCGGCAACTGGGATGGCCCGAACTTGCACCGGAGCTAACCACGGTGGGAAAGCACCGGCATAGTGTTCGGTCAGAACTCCAAAAAATCTTTCAATAGATCCAAATAGCGCGCGATGAATCATGACCGGACGCTTTTTGCTGCCATCTGAAGCGGTGTACTCAAGTTCAAAACGTTGCGGTAATTGAAAATCAACTTGGATGGTCGACATTTGCCAGGTCCGACCAATTGCATCCTTAGCTTGCACTGAAATTTTTGGACCGTAAAAAGCGGCTCCGCCTTTATCCAAAACTAATTCGAGCTTCTGTTTTTCCGCAGCTTGGCGGAGTGATTCGGTCGCTTCTTCCCAATCCTTATCTTCACCTACAAATTTCGTTTCATTTTTGGTAGAGAGTTCGAGATAAAAATCGTTCAAGCCATAATCACGTAAGAGATTCAAGACAAATGTTAAAAGGCTATCGAGCTCCCCCGCCATCTGTTCCGCAGTGCAGTAAATATGAGCATCGTCTTGAGTGAAACCGCGCGCTCTAGTTATTCCGTGAATTACCCCAGATTTTTCGTAGCGATAAACTGTGCCAAATTCAAATAGTCGAAGTGGTAATTCCCGATACGAACGACCTCGGGATGCATAGATCAAATTATGAAACGGGCAATTCATCGGTTTCATGTAGTACTGCTGGCCTTGTTTTTTTATGGTGCCATCAGCATGCAGTTCTTCATCCATGATCATCGGCGGATACATGCCATCGGCATACCATTGCAAATGTCCGGACCGTTCAAATAGCGCTGCTTTTGTTAAATGTGGTGAGTAAACAAATTCATATCCTTCAACTTCATGGCGATGCCGAGAGTAATCTTCCATGGCACGACGCACGATCCCACCTTTTGGATGAAACACCGCTAAGCCGGAGCCAATTTCTTCTGGGAAGGAAAATAAATCTAATTCAGCTCCAAGTTTTCGATGGTCGCGTTTCTCCGCTTCCGCCAACATCATTAAATATTGGTCAAGTGATTCTTGTGACGGCCAAGCTGTGCCATAAATTCGCTGCAGCATTGGATTCTTTTCCGAACCACGCCAATAAGCACCAGCGCTCCGCATCAATTTAAATGCGGGAATATATTTTGTAGAGGGTAAATGTGGACCGCGACATAAATCGCTCCAAATTGGTTGGCCATCTCGGCCTAAATTGTCATAAATAGTTAATTCACCAACGCCAACTTCAACATCGGCGCCATCGTCAGTTGCAGTTGATTTTAATTTAACTAATTCACACTTATACGGTTCGTGATGCAATTCTTTTAAAGCTTCCGCATCTGTAATGGCTCGACGTTTAAAACGTTGCCCATCTTTGATAATTTTCTTCATAGTTTTCTCTAAAACTTCCAAATCAGCGGGTGTAAATGGACGTTCTGGATCGAAGTCGTAATAGAAACCATCGGTGATTGGCGGTCCAATTCCTAATCGGGTTTGTGAGAAAGTACTTTGGACTGCTTGCGCAAGCACATGCGCAGTGGAGTGTCTTAAAACCATTAAACCTTCGGGTGAATCAATCGATAACCCTTCAATCACATCACCAGGCTTCACATCGCTCCATAGATCCTTTAGTTCGCCATTAATTTTGCATAGAACAATTGCGTTAGCACCGACCGCGGTGCGATCTACCGCTTGGCTGGCAAATATTTGGGTAACTTTTTGGTCAGCGTTTACTTTAACCAGAACGCCATCAACTGTAATCTCGATGGCTTCGGCGTTAGACATGGTGCGAGGCTACCAAAGTTAAATGCAAAGACGTTGGAAGTGAATTATTTGCTGTAATAAATCAATACTGCGACGATTGAAATCAAGAGTCCACCGGCAATTATTAGGTATTTTGCCCAAAGCGGCAGCCCGGATTTTTCCGCGGCCGATTTAGCAAGGTTCTTCGTTTTCAGCATCGCTTGGCCCGCCCAAGCAAATTCAGTTGCCAATATTCCAAGGCCCGCGAGCAGAACTAAAACTCCAGGACCAGGAGCAATCAAAAGAAATCCGCCAAAAATAGTTATACCGCCACCCATAACTCCAATGAAAATTCGCCAAAGCAAATGACCAGCTTTGCTCTTTTTCATCCAACTTCGCAAATTCATGGTGCGAGTTTACTCCAAACCCAATCATTAAATTCCGAAATGAGTTTTGCGCCACTTGCGCTACCTTGATTTTCGGTATTGTTGTATCTATTAATTGGGCGAATTCCCTTGGCGCTTGAGAGTAAATAACTGGCGCGACAATTCTGTAATTCGGCGGGGGTAGCGTCTCGTTCTGCTACTCCAAAATTTTCAATCAATAAGGCGCGGGTTATACCCGGTAAGCACCCAGAAGATAGCGGCGGTGTAAAGAATCTGCCATCGCTCTCCCATAAAACATTGGCAACCGCAGATTCGGCAACGTTCCCAGCCAAATTTCTAAAAATTACATCATCTGCGCCAGCGCTATGCGCAACCCGGAGCGCGTGCGCGTTCTCACCATAAGAGAGCGTTTTAATCCCAGCCAGAATTGAGTTCTCGTTCTTTGGATATTGATAGTCAATAACCGAAAGTTTCTTGTTGGAAAGTTCCAAGACTTTATGTGTAGCTACCCAATCGCCGTTACTTAAAAAAGTTATCCGAATTCGACCATGCTCAATATCTTTAGTTGCTTGTAACAACTTTTGCATGCCTACTTCAACATCACTTCGAATAGGTAGCACAAGCCCCAGGATCGCTCCGCTCTTATAGGCTCGATCTAGGTGATGCGAAAATGCCCAAATTTTTCCATCAATACTCTTTAAAGTTTCAAAAATCCCATCCCCCAATAACCAACCGTTTCGGCCAGGGTCACCGGAAGCTGGTAGCACCAAATCTGAAACCAATTCGCCATTAAATAAAATATTCAAAATTTCACAGCACTTTCGATGGTTTTCCCGCTCGCAATTGCGATCAATCGATTTGCTTTCAATTCGGTCTCTTCCCATTCCGATGGCGCGTTACTTCCCCAGGTAATGCCCGCGCCAGTACCAAATCGCAAATAACCATCACGTTGATTCCAGAAAGTCCGAATTCCAACGGCAAGGTTTGCATCACCATCACAGACCCAACCAATCGCACCGCAATATGGGCCGCGACTACTTGGTTCCATCCTAGAAATAACTTCTAGCGCGGAGCTCTTTGGTGCACCGCTTACAGAGCCCGGCGCCATCATTGCTGCAAAAATATCTGCCCAAGAAATATTCTTGCGAAGGGTTCCACTTACATCAGAAACCAAATGGTATAGGCCCGGATGCTTTTCGATTCCGAGCAATCGTGGGACCGCCACAGTACCGGTTTCACAAATGACACTTAGATCATTTCGAATCAAATCCACAATCATTACATTCTCCGCTAAATCCTTTTCTAGAAATTCGCTAGTTGCTGAGGTTCCTTTGATGGGGCTAGATATAACGTTTCGCTCTCCTTGAGCAGTTTTCGTCACACGCATAAATAACTCTGGTGAAGCAGAAGCGATTTCCATTGTGGGTAAATTCAAATAGAGACTATGCGGCGCTGGATTATTTTCTAATAAATCACTCATCAAAGGTCGCAGCGAAACTCCATCCGGAATCGGCGCAGATAAAATCCGACAAGCGTTAACTTGGTAAACCCAGCCATCTGCAATTTCGTTTCGAATTGTTTCCACATAATTCAGATACTCATTACGAGAAAACGAACTCTCCCAGTTTGCGGCTATCCCTGGCCACGACCCTTCGCCGACGAATTCACTTTCACTTACCGTTTCAAATCTGGCAAAAGTCGGTTCGCCAACAAACGGCGCAATTACTGCCCAAAATCCGGGTTCATCAAGGGCTGCAACGTCATGTCGAATTTCAAGACAGTTTCGAGCGCTCTTTCCGGCCATCCAGAAATATGGTTCAGAGTGCGTCTTCGCAAATTCCAACATGACGCGAAGGTACTCCAATGGTTCAAACTTTCGACTTGGGAGATGCGCCTTACCTGCGATAGATTTCCCCTGCTCTTGCTGGTCGATTCTTTCGGGTAGCTGGAGTTTGCGGACGTAGCGCAGTTGGTAGCGCGGAACCTTGCCAAGGTTCAGGTCGCCGGTTCGATCCCGGTCGTCCGCTCGGTTAATCAAATACCCATGGTCGGGTGGCCGAGAGGCGAGGCTCGGGACTGCAAATCCCGCTACACGGGTTCAAATCCCGTCCCGACCTCCACATTTTTAAATAAAAACTATTACCGTAAAGTCGGCGCATGTCCTTAACCCAACATCTCCTCGGCATCGATGTTGGTGGCACAAAAATAACGATTGGGCTCTACAACGCAAAGTGTGAACTCCAGAAAAGCCACCGAATTGATTCTGGAAATCGCTCCGCTGCAGATATTGAATCCGATATTAGAAACGCAATTTCGGAGTTAGCAAAAGTGCAGAGTTTTATTAGGAGCGTCGGAATCTCCAGCGCTGGACCGATTGATTTGCAGTCGATCGAGATTAGCCCGGTGAATATTCCAGCTTTTCGAAAATTTCCATTAGGTGAAATTATCCTTGATGAGTTGGCTAAGTTTGGTTCACATCCGCAAATCGCGATCCAAGGCGACATTATTGGAATGGCTCGTGCCGAAATATTTCTCGACCCCACGTTAACCGAGACGACTGCTTTTTTAGTGAATGCGGGCACCGGAATTGGTGGAGCTTTGATTGATGGCGGGAAAGTTTTAACTGGCGATACTGGAAATTCTGGATATTTCGGCCATGCTTCCGTTGCGTTCGATGGCCCAATTTGCAACTGCGGTGCATTTGGCTGCGTGGAATATTACGCCGGCGGCGCTGCAATGGTTCTTAGAGGAAAAGAGAGCGGGATTGCGACACCTCTTTCAGATTTTGCAACGCTAAATTCCTTGGCAGATTCTGGCAACATCGCTGCAATCGCAACAATTGAAAGTGGAGCTACCGCTATCGCACAAGCCACTGTTAATGTAATGCTTATCAATGACCTTACTAAAATTATCGTAACTGGTGGCGTTGTCCTAAGTTCTGATATTTTCTACGAAAAAATGGTCTCTGAGATTGCCAGCAGGATCCAACCACACGCATTTTTACTTGATTTCCAAATTCGAAAAGCGCTACTAGATAGCAGCAGCGCTGAACTAGGAGCAGCACTTTTAGCACGTGAAGTACTATTAACCTCATGAGTTTAGAGAGATCAGACCGCCCTTGGGGTAGTTACGAAGTATTGCTCGAAGCCTCTACCCATAAAATCAAAACCATAACGGTTAAACCTGGGGCGAGGCTCTCACTTCAACGTCATCAAAAGCGCGCAGAGCATTGGTTCATAGTTTCGGGGAAAGCGCTAGTAACCGTGGGCAATAAGAAAATTGAAATGGCTGCTAATTCGGCGGTCGATATCGCAATTGGTGAATTGCATAGAATCGAAAATATCGGAAGTACCGATCTCGTATTTATCGAAGTTCAAACTGGAACTTACTTCGGTGAAGATGACATCGAGCGTATTGAAGATGATTTTGGCCGGGCATAGATCCAATATATGATTCACTAACAAAAGAAGGACCGTTAGCGCAGCTGGTAGCGCGTTTCCTCGACATGGAAAAGGTCACTGGTTCGATCCCAGTACGGTCCACT